>Ga0129333_10000135_pt1 | contig 48731 bp, 51 predicted proteins | sample CPB6_08_DNA_FD_94474 | JGI IMG/M metagenome (GOLD analysis project Ga0129333, IMG submission 94474) | Freshwater to marine salinity gradient microbial communities from Chesapeake Bay, USA - CPBay_Sum_0.6_0.8_DNA | ecosystem: Environmental > Aquatic > Marine > Coastal | place: USA: Chesapeake... | reverse complement strand
TGCAGCACAGATAGATGTTCCCCAAAGGTTCCTCTTCGATTTTGTCGATGCTGCCAACGCAGAAATAGCCAATGCCACCTATACCGATGCCCTACTGCTGAGGCCTAGTAGTCCTGTCGCCATCTTCAGCGATGTGCAGGTGCCAAGTTTTGCAGGTTGCTTGTACAATAACACTTGTGGTGGGTATGCTTCACAGGCCACTTTCTATGTGCCAGTTCCTGAAATTCCAGCCGCGGCAAGGATTGCAGCCACCGTAAGTGTCGGCGGCTTCAGGCGGTCATCAAACACATATGTGGTTTCTGCTCCGACAGTGCAGATTGACCTGCAGAGTTCCCCTCCGATAGCCGATGGAAGGACTGTTGCGCAGCAGAGGGCTCTTGTTTATTTCATCGACCCAGATGTTTCGCAGGCCGGTGCGCTGAGCATCAGACCTGTTGCAGATGGCACTCCCGTACGTTGGGAGCTGTTGGGTTTCAGGAACAGCACCACAAGGCCCTTCTTCTCCACAGCGGTCAGCAGTGATCCGAGATTTTCTTCTGGAGTGTGGGATTTCACAGTTGGAGGAAGGTCGGATCGTGTCTTCTTCGGGCCTGCATCGAACATCAGAACAAGCGTGGTTACCAGCAGTGATGCTGGATCATCTGGAGATAACAATATAAACGGAGGGGGCTCAGGAGATGTGGAAGTGGTTCCTGAGGAGTATATCCTGAAGGTGACTGTGGCAATCGGGGCTCAGAGTGTATCTGCGCAGGCCTCGGCATGTCTGGTTCCTCTTGCCAGTCAGGCTTATGAGCAGGAGCAGGACAACTCAGAGAATACAGTACTGGCAAAAACCGCCATTTACGCCGATGCCCCTTATCAGACGACAGGTTATCCCAATCTGCAGACAATCTACGCCGACGGGTTGGATTCTGCGATATTTCGAGTGGTTAGGGATGTCCGGGCGATGCCCGATGACAACAAGACGAACAACACGCTGTCCTTCATAAATTGCTATATAGATGATGGCACAGGGTCAGGATCTCTTCCTGATTCTATCTATATCCCCCTTGCGGATATAGACTCTGTGGACATAGATGTGGAACGTACCTTCAAGTTCGGATCGCAAAACAGCCAGGCTGGATTGTCTCCATATTGGACTTACCCTGTCAATGTCTTGATAAACGGTGTCACATTCATTGATCGGGCTAGTGCTGATGATCGAATTGCGCTCCAGCTTTCCGACGGAAATGAAACCTATTTTAATGTTTCTACTAACGGTTTCGTCCCACTGAAGTGGAGTGACTTCGGCGAGCCGACCACAAATCGAGAAACAGGCTTCGTGTGCGATTCATTCAACATTCCTGGGTGGACGGGATTGCCTTCAGGTAACCCTGAGAATCCAGGCAACTGGGTTGATTTCGATTTCGCGCTGAATATCGAAGGCGACCTTTTGGTTGATTCTGAATTGCTGCGGGTGTACAGTAAGGGCAATTTGGGTCAGGGCAATCCTGGCAAGATGATCAAGTTGAGGGAGCCGCTCTCCATCCGCTTTGCATATCTTGAGAAAAATGGTGCACGAACTGCTCAGACATTTATAGAGGCGGACGGGCAGACCGCTTTCGCCGTGGTGTTCGTTGTCACATTCTCCAACAAGCCTGTCCCTGATGGGACTTCAGTGAGGGTGGGTGTGTGTGGAACCAACTCTCTTGGAATTCCAGACGGCACATTTTTTACCTCAACTGTGAATGAAACAGGTGGATGGTACGATCCTGCCGCTGATGGCACGGTTCCTCAGCAGTCTTCGATTATCCGCGTGGTGCTGCCACCCATACCACAGGGTAATCCAGTTGATTGCACGATATTCGCCGAATGCAACTATGACAGGTCGACAATCGATCCTGTATATCGCCAGCGTGTTCACGGCGTAAGGATCAGGTACACTGGCCAGCAGATGTCCAGTTTTGGATCAGGTGATTCGGGCGCTGGTGGCGGAGGTGACTCAGGAACAGGTGGGGGAGGAGGATCGGGAACAGGTGGGGGAGCGTTCTCGGATGTCGATCTTGCGAGCCTCCCGTTTGTGGATGACGGTGGTGGTTGGTTTGGCACTGTTTCGGCATATAACGCCTCATCAACTGGTGGCTGGAATATACCAGCAAGTGCAGAATGCTACCTGAGGAATATTTCTCCATCAGCAACCTCTTCGTCTTGGGTTCGTGCTGCTGACTTCGGTTTCAGGAAGGCATATCACGGTCTTGCTGCGATCAATGGAGGCTTCCTCTCTTTCGGTGGTTTGACGCAGCAGGGCTCCACCAACTACACGGAATTTTTTGACATTAGCAACAATGTGTGGGTTGGAAAGACCAAAATGCCAGTCCCCCTGTTCGGCATGACTGTGATTAATGATGGTAGATACATATATACCATCGGTGGAGTTGAGTTCAAAAAATCAGGCAATATAGTCACCACCTCCACGGGTCGAGCGATTGCATCGAGCCGTGTATTCAGATATGACTATGTCAGTGACAGCTGGGTCGAGCTTGAGCAGATGCCGCCGATTTCTGGCAGTGGTACAGTTTTGGGAGGTTTCGGTGGCAGCACTCCAGGAGCCGCAGTGGTCAACAGGCACGGCGTGGCATATGCTTCAGGACAATTGGTCGGCAAATACATTGCTGTATTTGGTGGGGCATCTTCTTTCTCAAGCACAACAGGTCAGATAGCCGATTTCTCAAAGTTTGTGCACATTTTCGACACGGAAAATCTGACATGGGTTGGCTCATTCGAGATACCTGAGGCTCAGGTTTTCTCGCTCTCCCGCATAAACGCCTCCTCTTTCCGAATTGGAGATGGTGTTGTTGGCGTTTTCTCTGGCAGCACCATCAGGGAGACGGATGTGGAGTATTCGTTCGGCAACATGGAGACAATAATAACCGTCGGTGAAACAGATAAAGTTTATTATGTGTCTACGATGAAATTGGATTTTTCTAGTCTCCTGAATGGAACCTGGAATCCTGATGGTGATGATCTTCCATTCACCATATCTTCTGCTGAAGATGTGATCCCAGACCACCCCGCCCCTCGCGATGGTCATGCAACCCTCATCTACGGAGATAGGATACATATAGTCGGCGGGACAATCCCGCCCACCGATGGTTCATTCGGTACGAGTGCCAGCAAAAAGGCGGAGGTGCTCTCGCGTCAGGTTGGTGGTGAATTCGAAAGGTCTCAGGATGTGCCGATGCCTGTAGGAAAATCCATGCTGGTGGGCGCAGTCAGTCCTGATGGACTTGCCATGGTGGCAGGTGGTGTCACCACAGGTCGGGCATTGGGTTTCTGCCAAATGTCGCTTGAGGCATTCGGAGAGCAGACTGAATCTAATCAGCAGTCTACAGCCGCGGGTTTCCGTCTGGAGAATGTCGATGCGCTCGCCCGTCTTGACGGCAAGTCAGGCGTCGATGTTAGGGTAAAGGTCTATGATGACGAGGGCGACCTCCTGCAGGGGGTGGTTGAGGTTGAGGTCGAAGGCTTCATCAAGTTCCAAGGTTCAGACACAGATGAATTCGGAGCATCCATAGGAGGTTTCACCAATCCAGGTACAGGTCCATCGAGAATATTCCGACAGCGCCGCAGGAAGGGCACGAAGATATTCCCCGTCCGTCTCGACCCGAGGAGGGTCAGTGTGGTGGATGGAATTGGATATACAAGGGTTTCTCCGCGCACTGAAGACCCATTCATGACGATTGGCGAAATTCAGGCGCTGCTCGATCAGAATTTCGACTCCGATGGAGGTCTTCCTCAGCCTGGTGCTGATGGTCGTAGCCAGGAAGAAAATCTACTACTCAATGTCAGGCTGCGTTCTGGTCGAACGAGATTCCCCTACCAAATCATCGTTGCAGGCAGGATCATCGATGATGTCTTCTATGGTTCCACTGAATTCGACCCCAACAGGGAGAATCAGGATGTGCGTGAACGTGTTCCTGTCTACCCCCAGGGGGTGCCTGACCGCGGTGCTGGTCTTGATCGTCTTGATGCGGCCCAAGAGCTGCCGCCTTTCACCGTCCGGGGGGTTTTGGATCCGCTGGTTCTGATCGACGGCGTGCCATTCCGCTACAATCCGCCAGGAACCACTGAAGACCTTCACGGACAACTCATCTGGTGCACCACGGCAAGCGGGACCATCAACACCCCAGGAGATTGGGATGTCTACACATTCGTGTCTCCCGCTGACACCTGGATGCTGGTCCAGGTGCTCGCCACAGGGGCGACACGAGGTCAGCTGAGGACTCCGTCACTTCGTGCCCGTGTACGTATTTACGATGAAGATGGCAACAAGCTAGACTGGCCGCTGTGGACATTCACATGGAAGCAGGGCATGGAATATATGCAAAATGGTACATATACAAGTTTTCATAACCAAGGATTCATAGGCTTGACACAGCCGCCACGCTTCGAGCGCATGGAGGGAGAGACGGAAATTTATGCCATGTACTTGGGTGCTGGCGGTGGGGAATTCGGTGGCTTCGTTGGGTACGATGGTCACCCATCTGGCATCATCCCCCTCTATGTCAGGCCGCATTATGACATGCTATTTGACTGGTTTGGAGACACCCGTTGGTATTCAGGTAATTTTGTTTTTGGCAACCCCTTCACCACTTACCTGACGCTCCCTGAAGTCGCAGCTGAGGCGGGTTGGCCTCCATTCCCTCCTGGTCGCTCGGGAGCTGGAAGGGGCAATAGTTTTAGAGAGATACCCCCCTACTTCTACTTTGAGAAGGGTAAGAGATACTACATTGCAATTTCTGACTATCCGACTGTGGCAGAAGATCCAGCTGGCATGCGCACTGACTTGATCAGGGGTACTCCTAATAGCTGGGCTGACCAGTGGTGGCGTTATGCATTGGGAAGTGGAGGTCCATCCGATGGATTTGATGGCAACGAGGAGGCAGGGGCTTATGGGGATTGCGCTAACGCCATAGATTCTAGTGGCAATGTGCGTGATTATCTGCGCGAGGTCGAGGAGGGTAGATGTCTAGAAAAAATCGTCAGATGGCGCAGAGAAGGTCCTCCATGGGATTTTCGCACCCGAAACGAGCAGGCATGGCTTGCTCTTGGCGGCAATCCAAATTATTTCGATCAATATTTCGTATGTGACGAACTGACATATTTTTATGGTAATTTTTATGCCATTTCTGAATTTTGCATCTTAGAGAGGATTGTCGAAGACTGGGTTTTTGAGGCCGATTTCTACCGCACTGGTCCCTATCGGCTTTACATTGGGTTGAACCCTCAAGATGTACCCAACACGGTGCTGTTCCCAGGTGGAACTCCAACAAATTTCCCAATAGTCTGTAATGATGATATAGATTATGAAAATCTGGAGATATGTTGGGATCAGATGGTTCCCGTGTCCTTCTTTGGGGCGAACGGCCTAGATGCCCCTGTGGAGGGACGTGAGGTCATTGATGGTTGCGAGATGGCTCCATACACAGTGTGCGTGAAGCCATGTTCGCTCTCGCTCACCGATCCCAAGTCAGTTGTGGGCGCAGCCTCCAACTCCTTCAATTGGAAACTGCTGACAAGGAACCCCTACCCCTGCGGCGTCATGTCAGACCCGCCTGCCGGCGGAGGAACCTGCAACACCGACTGGCCTTCTCCCGATTGCGCCAAGACTATTGGTGAATATGCTCCTGACCTGTGCAACCAGACGGTCGACGGAGAGAACCTCCTCAAGTGGGCCTGGGCTCCATGGTCGCCCCTCTGGATGTGCAAGAGTGAATTGTGCTCAAAGTGCCCCAACCTCTGCAATCTGAAGAATTGGCCTGACTTCACCAAGTTGCAGTGCTTGAATGGTTGCCAAGACCCCGTGAAGTGTAACACAAATCCTGAGGACAGAAGGATAGACTTCACCTGTGGCGACAGGTATTGGACCACATACCTTGGCTTCAATCTGAACACACGTTCTGTGTTCGGGCAGCTTGCATATGGTGCTGATGGAAACACTGTTCCTGTTGAACTCAATGCGGCGTATCCCGGGTTCGACCCCGCCGCAGTTCAGCAGGCCCAGGAAAATCCGTCTCTGCAGAATTTCTCTCACTATCTTGACGCTTCTGTCCAACCCCGCTTGAGGAGGAACTTCAGGTTCAACATCCGTTGCCTCAGCAGTGGTGGATTCTTCACAGTTGCAGCTTCGGCAGGGGAGGGGCAGAACGCCTATGCAGGTTCGGGTGGAGATGGGCAGTGTCCATTCACTTGCCCCCAATGCCAGCCCTCTACTGAAAATCCCTATTCTGGCCTTGAGTGTACAGGTAGCGACAACACGACATGCTCAACCATTAGCGTGGTGTCTGCTCCACTCAACCTGAAGAGCTCGTTCGTGGGTGTCTCTTCAAGCAGCAGCTCCTCTTCGTGGAATGGAGAGGGAACCATAACCCTCCCGCCAAGCCAGCCGGCCCAGGTCGATCCCGATGCTCTGCAATTCGACCTCGTTCCAGATGCCGCAAAAATAGTTTCTTCCCAGATTCCTATCTTTGAATTACCTCCCAACCCAATCATCCAATACTACAGCGACATCGACTGGATTCCAAGTGTGAGGACATACTCGTTTGAGGGAGACAACGCAATTTCGCAGGCCATACAGAGGCTGGGCATCATAGGGGAGAATTTGCCCTTCGGATGCTCACCTATGTTTGACGGCATTGTCGAGGCAATCAGAGCATCTGATTCGGTAACAGACCCCGATGGCAGTATGGCGTCCGTCGTCATCACAGATGCAGATGAGAATCTCAGTGTCAAGAATGCCGTGGAGGTGGTTGATGAATCCATCAGTCTGCGTGGCAGTGGAAAGGCTCCTGTAGCATTCATAAATATATCCACGGCATATCCTGTCACGGCATCTCAGCAGGCCAACCTTGCCGATCAGGGTGATCAATCCTACATCATAAGGGAGACCGGAGGATTGACTTATCAGGTGGGAACCGACAGCGCGGCAGCAGATGCCGCACGTTCGGCGATCAATCTCCTTCGTGGTCTTGCAGCAGGAAAATATTCTGCTGTGATAAACTTTGGAGAGGAAATTACTCTTGAGAGCGTTGTGCTGGATGCCTCTGAATCCGCAATAGTTTCTGTATCCATCAGAAAATCAGATGATGGCAAAATTTTCGAACAAGACGGCATAAATGTTTCTCCTGCAGCTCCGTGGTCAGGTGCTCGTCGTGGAGTCATCTTCAGGATAGATGTTTCCATAGCCCAGCAATTCCCCGAGCCAGGGGCTCCGCTCGTCCCTGCAGTCCTGCGCTCCATCGCAATAACATATGCGCGAGCCTCTGAGACGCTGATTGTATCCAAACCGATAGCGCTACCCTCTGCACCCCATCAGGTCGTGGGCGTCGTGGACGCCAACATCCGTGAGGGCACGGAGGTCGGCTTCTCGGCTGCCGCCCACACCTACACCTCTTGGAATCGTTTCGACACTGATGTCACCCCTGCTGCAGATGGGGGCGGCAGGGTGATCGTTCCAATCAGGTCGCGTGACGGAACGAGAACATTCGTAGAAAAATTGATACGCACATCTGAGTACACATACACTGCCCAGCTGGGTCCATGGCAGAGGGGCTCGACGGTGGTGGTGCGAATCGCAGATGTGGTTCAGGACGCCTCCCAGTACAGGGAAAATCCCGACAATGGAACGATAGTTTTCTCCCGGCCTCAGTCGACGACTGAGGCAACGATAGAGATTACAGCAGCATCCGAGGCTGTTTTCGCCTTCAACTTCACCAACCGTTCTTCCGAGCAAGGTGTATGTATAAATTCTCTGGTGGTTGACGTGCTCGAGAGTCCATACCGTAGACCAGAGCAAAACTCGTTGCCCGAGGCCATCGATTTGGGATTTGTGGCCAATCAAATAAATCTATATTCTCCCGTCGAGTTGAGATATCTTTTCATTGATCCTGATGGCGATCAGGAAGATCAGGACAAGACCGTCATACGTTGGTACCGCAACGGGGTTGAGCTCCCCATACTGCGCAATCAGCGTCGTTTCAATGATCTTTATGATGCCGAAGACCCGCTCTACACCCTGCAGTACTGGTCGGTAGACTACAGAGCCCAGTCGGATGCTGAGGGCATACCTGCCGAAATACTTGCAGCAACCCGTGCAGAGAGCTTCCTGTACACCAATGACGAGTTGTATTTCGAAGTCACCCCTCATGATGGAAAGTCTGCGGGAGCAAAGAGGAGGAGCCCTGTCATCAGGGTGACGGCGCCACTCAACAGACCGACGCAACTGCGCATATTGCCCCGTCTTGAAACCACGAATGCCGAGACATCTTCCTTGAGCAACATTGCCTATGCATTTGCGGATTTAGAGTTCTTCAATCCTGAGCAGATGCTCAATTCTAAAATTCAGTGGAGATACTTCCCCGCAGGAGCTAATCCAGGTGATGGCTTCATCAACATAACTGATCAGAGGCCTCTCAACGGCGGTGGTTCGTTTGGAGGCTCGGGTGTCAATGCAATCAAGCTGCGCAAGGAAGAGTTGGTGAGGAATGTGCAGGGCGTCCAGATCACGGGATTCCCTGTGGGGGCTCGAGTGTTCGCGGCCCTGATTTTCGGAGACAACACCTCGATATTGAGCAATGAACTCGTATCCATAAATGTTCCGCCGAGGGTTGAATCGGCACGGTGGTCTGGATTCCGCGATCTCGCTTCGGGTTCATTCCGTCTTGTCTTCAGTGCAGTGGTCAGGGACATAGATGTCTCTCTGAATCAGCAAAACCAGCAGATTTCATATTCCGCCACCTTTGAGAAGCGGCTGCAGTCTGGGGATTTTGTGCCCATGGTTCCGCAGCCACTTCGGGAGGCGGGCGGAAACTATGTACTCTACAGCTATGCCGATGGTTCAGGAGATATCAATTGTGCTGAGGACTTCACCATCAGGGCAACTGTTGTTCCATTCGACGAACTGCAGATAGGCGCTCCATTCATTTCTGATTATACGCACAACAGAAGTTGCCAATCTTTTGAGTGATCTGCGTAGAATATCGCATGGATTTGTGTTTCTGCATCCTGTCTCATGGCAAGCCACTTCTCACCTTGAGATGTGTAGAAAATCTGCACAAGCTTGGCTGCGATAGCATAATCGTTTTGGATAATGGTTCAAGCTCCGAGGATATTTCTCTGCTGCAGAATGGTATCGCGGGCATGGCTGAGTTGCACATGTCGTCAACGAACTTGGGAATAACGGTGGGCAGGAACAAACTTGGAGAGTTGGCTCGTTCTGCGGCGGCAGATAGGCTCGTCTTCCTCGATAACGACCAGTTTCCAAATGATTTTGCCATCAGCGCCTACCGCAAAAAGGCGGACGGGGTGGTCTTGGGGGCAGAGGCATGGGTCATGAACGATGACTTCAAGCCTGTGAAACCAGTAAAAAATACAGGAGATGTTTTTAGTTATGTCGGTTGCGGTGGCATGTGCATAGATATGGAGGTGTGGACCAAATTGGGTGGGTTTGATCCGCAATTCAGTCCCTACTATTTCGAAGATCCTGATTTTTGTTTCCGATGCCTAGACAATAATATAGAATTAGAGGTACTCCCGCCCCATGCCGTTTTTCATGAGGCGCACAGCACCCTGTCGATGAAAAAAGACAGGATGGTTGCATTCCTCTCCAACTACAGAAAATTAAAAAGGAAATGGGATGGCAGGGGCGATATCCTCCAGCGTGGCGTTGCAAAATGGGAATAGAATTATGGACATCTCCTAGCCCAGGAACAGGTCGAGATCATTTTTCTCGAGCGCTTTTGGGCTCATTCCGAAAACATGATCTTGATTCAGGTCTCAGCAGGGTTGGTATAAACTTCATACACGGTAAGACTCGGAAAGGACATTTTAATGTCCTGAGGGTTGATGGTGTTTATTATGACCAGCCGAGGCTCCACAGCAATAGGGCAATTGCCAAGTCGATTGTGGAGCACGATCTTGTCATATTCCAAAGTGAATTTTCACGCAATTTCTCAGAGTTGATGCTGAAGGTTCGCCCGAAGAGGTCATGCGTCATCCACAACGGAACCTCCATGAATCCCTCAGGTCTGCCGTTCAGGCGGAGCAATAAAATAGTTGCATCTGCAAGGTGGCGGATTAACAAGAGACCAAGGGCGATAGCCGCAGCTTTTGTCCTCGCGAAGCATCGTCTTGATCCAGACATGGAGTTGATTTTCGTTGGAGATGTCCCGCAGGAGAGCAGGATCATGGACTCATCCATCAGGTATCTCGGATCGCTCGGTCATGAAAAAATGCGCGATCTATATGAGGAATGTGGTCTGATGATACACATATGCCACATAGACAGTTGTCCCAATTCTGTGGTGGAGGGCTTGCGGATGGGGATGCCTGTCCTGTCCAACAATATTGGAGGAACCCCCGAAATAGTTGGAAAGAGTGGATTGGTAATCAATATTGACAGCCCATTCGATGGTCGTCCCCTTATGAGTATGTCGCAAGTCGGGGATGATTCAGTTGACATCGAACTTCTTGCAGACGGGATCGTCCAGGCATGGGAGTCGCGAAGGTTTGAGGAGAGAATGGACCTGACGATAGATAATTGTGCGAGGAAATATATTCAGGAAATAAGAAATGCCATGGGATGACGGTGTTTCTGTAGTCGTAACACTCTACAACTACAAGAAAATGATATCTGATTGCATCAGGTCTTTTCGATCTCAACGGTGCAATTTTCCCATCGAAATGATCATTGCTGATGACGGCAGTACCGATGGGGGCAGAGAGGCGGCCATTCTGGAATCAAAAAAAACAGGACATCGCGTCCATGTCATACCTGGTATGACAAACGCTGGTTATGCATCCGCCAAAAACCGAGGCATAAGGTCAGCTAGTTTTGGTGTACTGAAAATGGTTGATGCAGACGATCTTCTTGCTCCAGGCTGTCTCCAGCACGGCATGGATTCTCTTCGGGCTCTAGATGCGGAATTTGTGCATGGTCCTTGCGACAAGCAAGAGCTGATCGATGGCATTTGGAGGGATAAGGGGAGGCACCCTTCATGGAGCCGTTGGTTGAAAGAGAAAGATGGACTGAATCCTTGGCTGGGAGTGCATGCTCAGGGAACCATGTACCGCAAGGATTTGCACCGTGCGTTTGGTCTTTATGATGAGAAGATGCGCTCAAAGGCAGATAGGGAAATGTGGTGTCGTCTTTTCAATCTTGGTGTTAAGTTGACGCCGATAGAACATACCATGGCTATATACCGTCAGCACAAGCATCAAATGTCTCGTTCGAAACTGAAGAAGCAGTCGCTTGATGAAATTCAAGAATATTTTGACAGGGTTGCAGCCATTCGGCGTAATGGCGACCTGTCTGGCCTAGAAATGTTATGATTGATGTTTTTGTGCCAACACTCCACCGGACATCGCTGAGGTTTTGCCTCAAGTCGCTCCGCAAGGCAGGATTTGCTGATGTCAAATTGGTAGAGAACATGGTTTGGCACGAAGCCTGCAACCACATGGCTCTGCATAGCCAGTCATCCTGGTTCTTGCGTGTCGATGAAGACATGCTGCTTACAAAATGGTCTTCATCTTTCATATCCAAAATGGCTGATGCGCATCCACATTGTGGAATCATAAATTTTAAGCTATTCGATTGGCGAACTTCTCGCCCGATTCGCGGCGTAAAGTTATATCGTTCAGATGTTGCAAAGTCAATAAAGTTCCATCCAGATGGAAATGGTAGGGTCGATAAGATTTACTCTCGCCGTCTTTTTGAAGAAAAAATTCCTGTGAACATGTGTGCCGCAATTGTGGGTGTTCATGCAGAAACTGGATACGACGAGCAATTGAAAAGTTGGAAAATGCGTGGAGAGAAAGACGAAAAAAAACTTCTCTCCATCACGCCAGGTGAATTTGACTACAAAGCTCAAATGGGATTCTTAGAGACCCTGAAAGAACCACTGGTTTGAAAAAACTCCTCATCCTCACAAATCATACCCTCCCTGCAAGCACTGGCGGCTGTGAAGTTGTTGTCGATGCCGTTGCCTCTAGATTCGCTCAAAGGGGCTATGAGGTCATGGTGTGTGGATGCGATGTTGGCAGCCCATCTGAATTTAATGGTTATGCAATTTCATCTGTTCGGAAAGAGATCATTCCTGACCTGCTGAAGGGTTATTCAGAGGATGATTGCGTGCTTGTGTATAGTGACAGCTTTTTTCATTGGAATGATGTTTTATTAAATCTTAAGGATTCCGAATGTCGGCTTGTGGTGTGCTCTGTCGGATTTTTTGGTTCCCATGGCAAGGGACACATAATTGAATTGATAAAGTCTTTTGGTGATCGTTGTGCAATTATTTGCCACAGTGACAGCCATCCTGAATGTTCCATAATAAAATCATACGGATTGCGGTACAGCGTCATCCCAAATGGTGTCTCTGATTCTGAATTTGCAAGCGAAGCGCGGATAGAGGACGGCTCTCCTTGGCAAATAATAACAATTGCAAACTGCTACCCTGGAAAAGGGCATCCGCAAGTAATTGCTGCTCTGCTTGACTTGCACAGGAGGGGTAAGCACGATTTTGTCTGGACGCTGTGCTGCACCACCCCCTCATGGCCAATTGCCAAGAGACTCACCGATCAAATCTGTGGTGCCATCCCAAAGTTTCCCTTCAAGGCAAGGGTCATTCGGGATCAGCCGCGAGCCTCCGTAATCGACGCATTGAAGTCCTCTCACCTGATGATGCATGGCTCTGTTTCCGAGGTCGCTCCCCTTGTGATTCTTGAGTCCATGGCGGCAGGCGTGCCATGGGTCAGCTTTGATGTTGGAAATGTTTCCTCCCTCGCGGGCGGTGTAGTTTGTGGGGCGCCTCCGTCAGCGATATCTCCAAACGGTAAAATACTAGCGGATGCCGCCGACAATTTACTATCAAATCGAATCGTCGCTTCAAAACTCTCCGACGAGGGCGTAGCCTTAATACATGACAAGTTTTCTTGGGACAAGATTGCCCTAGAATATGAGTCAGCTTGCTTCCCCAATGTCGGTTAAATTTTCATTCATCATGTGTGCCAAAGATGCGGGAGCCACTGTGGCTAGGGCTATCGGCTCTCTCCAGCCATTCGCAGCGCAATCTGAATTGTGCTTTGTGGATGATGGAAGTTCGGATGACACATATGAAATCGCCCTACGGAAATCTGAAGACCTGGGCATGGCATTGTCCTCTCGCAGGCTCGATGTCAATGTCGGTGTTCCCGCGGCAAGAAACATTGCTGCCGGCATGGCTGCTGGCGATTGGCTAATTATATTCGATGCCGACGATGAGTGCCTCCCTGAACGGATCAACTCTGTGAGTCTCCCGATTGAGGTGAGCGATGTTGTCGGTGGATGGGCGTATGAGTCGGTGGGTGGAGAGATGACGGGTAGGGTGATGGACTATCCGCCTGCAGATGACCGAGAAATCAAGGCTATGTTACTTACAAGTTGGCTCAACCCCATGATTGACCCAACCACCTGTATCAGAAGAAAAATGTTCGAACAATTAGGTGGCTACACCGAGGATCCGAAATGGCGTCACGTTCAAGACTTAGAGTTCTGGCATCGGGCAGCAAGCGCAGGGGCAAGGTTCGCAAATGTTCAAAGGCCCCTGATAAAATACTCGCTGAATCCAAGCGGGGTAACTCAAACAAAAAAGCAAGAAATGATTCAAAGACACGGAGAGTTGATGCGGATGTATCAGTCTCAAGTTCGAAGAAGGATGCGCCCGTTGTGGATGTGAGCACCCCTCGTCTTGAGGGTAAACCATGGACTGAAGCAGAATTGGAATATCTTTACCGTGCCAGATTTGACAAGGTTCCATATGTCCTGATTTCGGAACACCTCAAGAGGACGGCAGAGGCCTGCAAGGGCAAGTGGCTCAAGACCAATTGGGAAAAAACTCCATGGTTCTCCCCTATAGCGGAAGATGTCCGTAAGCAAAAGAAGGTTGCTTATGAACTCAACACGGAAAACGGATTTCGATCCCGCTTGGATATTGCCAAATTGCGTGCAGATGCGATTGGAGATGTGCTGCGCAAATCGATAGAGAAGTGTCCCAAAATTAAAAGGAGAGAATGGTCTCCGCCGAAGCAAAACATTGGCAAGGGAGTCGAGGAGGTCGGGCTCCTGCTGAGCGATTTGCACATCGGACATACGCACACGGCGGAAGAAACTAACGGATTGAGTGAGTACTCTCTAGACATATTCCGTCAGCGCATGAGGAAGCTTGAGCGCAAGGTTTCAGATATCTATGAATTGCACTCCTCCCTCTACAAATTGCCCACACTGCATATTTTTTGTCTTGGCGACATTGTGGATGGGATGAATGAGTCTGGTTCTTGGAGCCCTGTATATATAAATAACAGCATTTATGAGCAATTCACAATTGGCTTCGAAGAAATAAGCAGAAGCCTTGAATATTTTCTCACCGTATTTGAAAATGTGGTTTTCTATGGTGTGCGTGGAAACCATGGCAGGGTTGCGCGGGTGGGAGCCGAGAAGGACTATGCCAACTGGGACAATTTGTGCTACGAAATGCTCAAGCACAAATTCGTTGACAATACAAGGCTCAAGTTCAAATTGACAAAAAGTTGGTTTCTTGCAGAAAAAATCAAGGGATATAATTTTCTTTTGACCCACGGTGACGACCTCAGAAAAAGTTCGACTGCTATCAAGAGTTTAGAAAGTTTTGCAGCGGACATGGCGGGAATGACTAGGGTCCATCCAGATTTCACCCTATGTGGTCATTTCCACCAGGCAGCGGAGCAGTCTACTAATTTCGGCAAGGTGATCGTTAATGGAAGTTTTGTAGGTGGAGATGTTTATTCAATCAAAAACCTACAAAAAATGACCCTTCCTGAACAGAAGATTTTCGGCATTAACAGTTCGTACGGCATAACATGGAGGTACGATCTCGATCTGACATAAAATATGTTGTGATCAAACTTCCAAAATGGGCCGAACTTTATCTTTCAGATAATAGCTGTCCAAGCTGTGGAGAGCTATTGTCAAACGCTGAAATAGTTTCAGTTGGAATCAGGAAGGCATCAGACGGCAAGCCTCGTCTTTGTTTCGACACGGTTTGTCATTCTTGTGAGCAGCGCTGCAGTACGACGCTTGTAACTAGTTTCGACCTTGAGCCTGAGCAGTTGGCTTCCGAAATTCTCGCAGCGTACAGTGGCAATTCTATTGTTGAAATAGTTGGGAGCAGAAAGATGCTCCCCCCAGGGTCTTCTTCAGAGGAATTCCGCAAAGAGTGCGAATCGTTTATTGAGTTCCTACGGAGTAACGATGACTTTGTTGAATTTATGAGGCATTGTGGCTTGAGTGATCAGGAGATACGCAACCCATGAGTAATAAATGTAATCTGATATTGGCTTCATCCTTCTTGCGAGTTTTTGCACGGTGGTGTGGTGGCGAGTTGCCCACCTTGTCTTGCACAAATCATGACATCCAGAGCCCATGTCTTAAAAATAATTGCGTGGTCGTACCGAATGGATTCGGGGCACGTCAGTCTTTCATATCTGCTTGCTCTGAGGTGCTTGTCAACTCAGAGACTGAATTTGGGTTCACATGTGACCCTAAGGAATCTCAGAATTTCCAAGCCTTCTGCGTCGGATTGTCCTCTCTGATCTACAGCAATCCTAGACCTCCAATTGAAAACCCCTGTTCTTTCGGTTGCCGTCCAGTCTCCTTTATTATACTTCGCGATGGGGTGTGTCCAATACTTGGTCTCCCCTTTGACGATGTTCTTTTCAAAACGAGAAGCCTTTGTGGCGATACATGTGATGAAGATGGGGTGATTGTCATTTCGAATGAAATAAACGATCCAATAGTTGAGAGTGCATTTTTCATTGACGCCTACATCAATCGGATCGACCCCAATCTCATTTCTGTACTCGTCAAAGATGTTGCATTCAGAAAGTATCTCAATGCTTTTCTTGGAGACACGCATGGTCCAGCAGCTGCATCTCTTCTCCTGTTCTTGCTGTGCAGTATGAACGGCTTAGACGTTGAGTCATATGGAGTAGATGTTTTCAACAACCTTGACGGCAGGTCAGTTAAGGTTGCTCAGCAATCCTCATCATTTTGGCTTTTCGGTCTTATTGAAAAAATGCTCGCCCCAAGCAGGGGCATCAATCCCAAAATCCATGAGAAATGGGCTCCGCTTGTGGACTCGCTGTATGCTGAAATTGAATCGGAGCGCAAGAGAAAGGGGCTCACAGGCGCCCCTCTAGAATTCATGCTCCGCGTACAATCTGGGTCAAGTCCCCATGGTGCTGATGCGGGACTGATTCAGAACATGCTTGAGGATGCCCGGTCATGGTGAATGAAAAATTGAGCAAAGAAGACATCGCTGACGAATTGGGCAGGATCGTATTCAAAATCGATTCCACCATAAATCTTCTTTATGATGGCAAGGTTATTCCCGCTCATGAAAAGCTTGAGGGCGTCAAAAAAATTGTTCTCAATCTGAGGTCAGCAGTTCTGGAGGAGCCGTCCAATGGGTCGTCCCAATCAAATAGATAACTCAGGAGGGCCAGATCAGGCTAATTCGGCCTATCTGAACAGCATCAAGACAAAAGCTATCGGTCGAGGCGAAAGCTCTGCCCCACGTGGTGTGGGTCGTTTTGGCAAGCGTAGAATCTACCAATTAGGTGCAGAGGTTCCAGATGCCAATCAGCCAGAGGAAACGTCAGGCCAATCAGAAGGCTGAAAACCTTCAGATAGCTCCCAATCAAGTGATTGATTCTGTGGAATTGCGGATCGGCAATTCCTACACGGATGTCATAGGTTTAGATGGCGGATCACTTTACCAACTGTTTCGTAACCATCTCGCCTACCAGACTGACGCACATTTGTGGTCGAAGCGCGGAAACGACTGGGATGGCAGGGTGTCAGTTGTTTGCAGGGGTGGCAGGTATTGCAGATGCAAATACAAGTCCCCATATATCCATTTTCCCACGGGTCTTCTCTACATGGCGAAAGAATTTTTTGCCATGGGTGCACGCAATACCATTGTGACAGATGCTCGAGAGGTGCCTGCGCCCAACATGTCATGGGAATTGTCTGATGACCTGAAGCTACGAGATTATCAGCAAGAGGTCATCAGCGCAGCCGTCGCGAAGGGGCGTGGAATCATCAAGGCAGCCACTGGGGCGGGTAAGACGGTGATATGCGCAGGTCTCATGCAGGCTCTGCAGCGTGCTCCTGTCCTCTTTCTGGTCACCTCCTGTGATCTCATGACACAGGCGGCTGCAGAATTCGAAAGATTTCTCAGGCTGAATGGCGAGCCTGTCAAGGTTGGGTGCATCGGTGGCGGTCGGCAGTCGTTCGGAGACATCAATGTGGTGACTGTGCAGACGGCTGTCAGATGTCTCGGCGAGAAGTATGAAAAATACGATGAGGAAGACGGAGACAATGGTGCTGATTCACTTTCCGAAGGCAACAAGCTGAAGCTTTTAGAATTGCTGAACACCGCTCCCGTCATGTTTTGCGATGAGGTCCAGCACTGGGCAGCAAAAACATGCCAATCAGTCAGTAATGCGTGTATGGAGGCACGGTTCCGATTTGGAGTGAGTGCAACTCCCTGGCGTGATCAGAATGATGATCTCCTCATCGACGGTTGCTTCGGCAGGGCTCTCGCGGACATACGAGCAAGCGATCTCATCGAGAAGGGCGTTCTTGTCAAGCCAACAATTTATTTTATATGCACATCTTCTCGCATATCTGGCACCTATGCCCACATATACAAAGAGTGCGTGGTGGAAAATGACGCTCGCAATTCGGTAATCGCAGAAACCGCCACCAAACTGCGCGGTGAGGGGAGGCGTGTTCTCGTGCTGGTAAAGCAGATTGCTCACGGTGAAAAACTTGAATCAATCATCCCGAACAGCAAGTTTATCAGCGGCCAGGATTCGGGCAACGAGCGCAGACAGGTTTTTGACAGTCTCAGGGGTGGAGACGACACAATCTGCATCGCAACGAGCATTTTTGATGAAGGTATCGACGTCAGACCTCTTGACGCACTCATTCTTGCGGGCAGCGGCAAGAGCGCGACGCGAGCTCTGCAGCGTATTGGAAGGGTGATACGATGTTTTGAGGGAAAGAAGGACGCCATCGTCGTAGACTTTGACGATGATGTCAAGTACCTCAGGGCGCACAGCAGGGCACGGAGAAATATTTATGCCTCAGAACCCCTCTTCGAAATCAAGCGCATCAAGCCAGTCGTCCCCATCGTCAAGTGACAAAGACATAATTCTCGGTATTTTCGGAGGCTCTGTTGTCGAGGATAAGTCGAAAGTGGGGAAGAGTTCGCATCCGAAGGAGTCTGCGAGCTTCTCTTGGGCAGATTATGTTCCATACCACTTGGCATGCAAAAGTCCTGATCAGATGACAGGTGGGGACCTGTTGAAGTTTATTTCTTCTGCCATCAGCGGTCGCCTCAAGATTGAGGTTGATTGCGGCAAGAGGCACGCCTACAATGTCCTCACTGAACTCCGTCATCTTCTTATTCAGAGATTTCCTGAAACAAATGAATATGTACTCGCGACAGAATATCTTGATTGGTATGTGAAAAACATGCTTGATTCCCATGTGGCACGCTATTCGAGATGGTATATAAAACTTCTCTTACGTCCAGATTGTGTGGCAAAATTCTGCGACGAAAAAAAGAAGGGTATGATGGCAAGGGTCAGCGAAGATCAGGTGCGCCTCCCCACGGATAGAGAGACTTTGGTCAAGAGGGTTTCTCAGTCGCTTGAGAGTTTTGTGCAAGACTACGGACCCGTGCTCCCATTTGCTCTTCTCAGGAAAAAGTTTGATTTGCTTGAGAACGAAGCCACGAGCAGAGTGATTCGAGCCGTTCGAAACATTGTCGTGGGTATGAGGAGTTCCTACCCTGAGTTGGAGCGTAAGATGGTGCTGTACGGCCCGTATCCTGGCTCAATCGAGGCGATGGGAGCTCGTGTGTTTCTTGATTCGCTTTCGGAAGCCACAAGGTACGAATTTTCGCAAAAAGCCGAATTCCTGTCGAGCGATGACCAAATTTGAGGACAACATCCGAGAGTGCTTTGAGGATTTGCAGAGCAAATGCCCTCGGAAATCTGTCTGCCAAAATGCCTGCTACTGCAGGTCTTTGTCAGAGGTTCTTGGCTATCACCGTTCAGTACTGCCCAAGAAATACGTCAACTTAGAAATATCTGACTTTACGGGCAAGGTCGAAGGCAAGCAGATGGTTCCTCTCGCCTCCGTGCGTTCGGCGGTATCGTCTTTTATGATGTACTGCTTCAATGACGACACCTTGACAAGAAATACTTTGCGGTCAAAATTGAATACCATGTCTGTGATGGACAGGCGATTCACAGACGGCACATCCGTTTTTGTGCATGGAGCAGTCGAGATGGAGCGGGGCGTCAATACCCACCGTCCCCTTGGCCGCAGCCTTCTTGCTGCCCTCGTTCTGAAGGAGGCAATATGGCGCCGGATGTTCAAGGGCAACCGTGCGATCAGCTACCGCTTCATCTCCATCCATGATCTGATAGGAGAGGTTTTTGACCGAGACAAGCCTGACAGCAGCTGGCTCACGGACTGGCTCGTAGTTGACGACATCGAGCTAGACGAGAAGAAGCCGATAGCGAATGTGCTTGACCAAGTCGTGAGCCGGCGGAGAGGCCTCAACCTGCCCACTATCTTGGTGCTTCAATTCGATGCCGAGTCAGTCGACCTGCAGAGGGCGATTGGACCGATGGCTGCAAAACTTTATTTTGACACAGATACAAGTCACCAGATGAGATTGGGATGACTGGAAAACTGACATCAGAACATGCACTTAAGCTCGCTTCGATTCTGTTGCATGATCGACTGGTCGCAAGCAAGTTCTTTGAGTCTGGAAACAGCAGCAAGACATTCGATGACCCCTCCCTTGTCCGCATCTGCAAGGCTATTGGCTGGTCTGTGGACGAGGGCAAGCCTCTCACTCGGGACAGATTTGAGCATTTCCTCCGTGTTGTGTGTGGCGAAGCTCCTGCCTCGATTTCAGGCGTGCTTGGCGCGTTCGATGCTGTTTACGCATTGCGTGTCGATTCCGCAGATTATGATCATATTCTGCAGACAGTTCGGGACGCTTTCCTCCAGAGAGAGTTTAGAAATCTAATCAAAGAACTCAAGGAGGACGAGAATCCTAGCTTCCTCGCTAAGCTAGGCGGTCTTTCTGACGAACTTGCAAAACTCGTATCTCAGGATGACGGCGGAATCTTTGAGTTCTTCGACACGAAGGAGGTCTTCGAGGGCTTCGTTTCCAAGTTGAAGGAAAAGTCAAAGAATCCTGAGACGAGAATAACATGCGGCATCAGGGAGATAGATGAATGCATGACGGTTGGATTTAGACCAGGCACACTGACATTGACTGTTGCGGATGTTGGCGGTGGAAAGAGCACTATGATGCTCAACATCGCCTTCAATCTTTTCAAGCGCGACCACAATGTTTTATTTTTGCCTCTCGAAATGCCTTTTGAAGATATATATCAAAAGTTTTTGTCTAGAGAGTGCATGATTGAGTTCGAGAAGATCGCCAAGCCAGAGCTGTTGAGCCCAGATGAGTGGGCGGTTCTCGAAAATCATGCAAAAAGCATTCATGAAACCAAGGGCGGATTGATGTGGGCAGATGTCAAGAGCAGGCCCACCGTCACAGAGATGAAGCGGGCAATAGAAAGAAAATTGCCATACTTCAAGCCCACAGTTGTGGTCATAGACTACATCGCCAATATCAAGCCAGATTCGGATGAAGAGAACTGGCTTGCCATCGGCGACATCCTCAAAGACCTGCGGGCTATGGGAAAGCAGCACAATTTTGCTATACTTTCGGCAGCGCAGCTTGGCCGAGAAGGAATCAAGAAACTCAAGAATGACAAGGAAGGCAGTAAGTCGCCTGGCAGCGAAGACATTCGTGGTTCGCACGAATACAGCGCCGATGCGGATAACATATTCGCTCAAGTTCCGAGCCCCGACGAGCCAAACAGAAAAATGCATCTATATTGCATCAAGGCTCGTTATGGCAAGAAAGTCTTTGACGGCAACAAGTCATTTGCTGTCCTCGATTGGTTTCCTGAATTTTGCAAAGTTGACAGCGGATCATCGGGCAACATCGACATATCAGACCCCACGATAGCTGCGATGGTCGATACGATTGCAAGCAATAGGTCATCGAAAGCAAGCAAATCAAAACAAGAAGATGACTTTACATGGCTCTCTCTATAAGCGATCAGGCACGTCGAGAACTCAGAAAGAGGTTGCCGATTGTAGACTTCTTGCGTGAGCGTGGTATTCATGCTGCGCGGGTTTACGGCAACAAGGCTGTTTATAGTTGTCCTGTGCATCAGGGAGACAGCACTCCCAGTTTTTATGTTTATACGCAAGAAGATAATTCTCAAGACTGCTTCTGCTTTGGCTGTAAATTCAGCGGCGACATTGTCTCGCTGAAAGCAAAGTTGGACCATATCGGTCATGCAGATGCCTTTGAGTATCTTGCATCAAAAATTGGTTTCGATGTCAACAATCCCGATGCAGTTTTGGACGACTGCCTCATGATGCTTTCGGAAGTTGATACCAAAAAGGACACTTCTGAAAAAATGTGCTCTCGTCTTGTTGAGCTGACGTCCCAATACAGAGCTTTGTGGCTTGCTGGATGTGATGTGTCGGCATTTGACAGCAAATGGCAAAGCATCGACGAAGCGATAAAATCAGGCAATGCAGATGAAGTCAGATTCTAGTGAATCAGAAAATGTATCGGTTTTGCATCCTTCTTTTTCTGAATCATGTGAGTTCTCCCATGTTTCTGATTGGATGAAGAAGAACGATTCGCACGCTCCTAAATGGATGATCGAGGCTGGAGCCGTCGTCGCCATCGGTGATTTTTCTGTAAAGTTTTTGCTACATTTCCATCACGACAAGAGGTTGACCATATACAGCTCAGGATCATCTGGCATCAGGGCTGGTGATCAGCATGCAATACGAATTCTCGCGATGTGGTCTGTATCTAACGGCTGGTCAAGACCCGAGCCCTCGCCGAGTGAAGTCGACTCGGCAAAAGACTTCTGGAAAGAACTTTGGATTACTGGAGTTGTCGACTCTTGTTACCTGCAGAAGCGCTTCGGCAAGCGTAGAATATTTGACGAGAATTGATTCATGCCTATCGTTACCAAAAAAGACAAACTCTCCATCTCCATGACATGGTCGCCTTCCGATGATTCATATGAAGTCGACATCGGGGTGCAGCGTGACGGAAATGAGGATGTGACGGTTTCATTGCAGGTTGGGAAGTCAACCGTAACGGTCGGTGCGGCATGTATCAAGGAGCTTTTTGACTTCCTCGTCAGCAGGGACATAATTGATGTTCCGAAGCCTGTGGATGCCAAGCCATCTCCTGCACCAGCTGCGGGCGGGGCTGAGGGGGCCGTGTATGCATCCTCAGATGTGCTTGCCTTGCTTGCGGAAACCCGTAAGCACCTAGCTCCGTCGACCCCACAGCACCCATTTGTGCAGTCTCAGCGACCTCAAGACACGGTATACACCACCCCAACCATGATTGCCGCCAACAGGTCGGCAGTGGTCGCTCCTCCTGTGTCTCGTGTTTCCATAGATGCAATCGCAGAACCAAGCATCCCGACGCAGGAGACTGAAGACTCGGACGACCTGATCGAGATGTCTGAAGTTCCTCCTGACATCTTTGGAAGGTGAGTTCCTGTCATGCAGTACCGCTGCTCTCTGAAATCTTTGCACACCTTTCAGGGTGATCCTAAAAAATTTCAGACCCTTTGCGATCAGTGCAACACCGCTGACTGCGACAATCCAATTGAGTTTGTTTCCATCAGCATCATGGGAATAAATTCAAATCACAGGGTGTATAAGACTTCCACTGGTGGTCACCAGGTGATGCAGTGTGACGGATTTTCTCTCGGCTCAGGTCAAGAAGACGACGATGAATAACAAAGATTTCGTGCACATGCACTGTCACACCGAGTTCAGTGCATTCGACGGCCTCAACAAGGTTAAGTCAATTGTGCGCAAGGCTAAGGAAATGGGCTTTCCTGCCCTTGCCATCACCGATCATGGCAACATCGGTGGTGCCATCAAATTCTTCCAAGAATGCAGAAAAAAAGAAGAGACCTCCGATGGTCGAAAGGATGTCTCGATCAAGCCACTGCTTGGTTGTGAATTCTATCTTGCCAGAAACCGTTTCGCCAAGAGCAAGGCGGATCAGCCTGATGGCCGCAAGGGTAATCGTCATCTAATCCTGATTGCGCAGAATGCGACTGGGTATCGCAACCTCTGCAATCTGAGTCAGACCAGTTATGTAGATGGCTTCTATTCCGATGCTCGCATCGATTTGGAACTTCTGGCTCGCCACTCTGATGGATTGATCTGCTCATCTGCGTGCCTCAGCTCTGTTGTTAACGCGAATCTTCTCTATGGCCGTTTTGATGCAGCGCTGAAAGCCGCAGGTGTGCTGAAGGAAATTTTCGGAGAAAGGTTTTTTCTTGAGGCAATGTTTCATGGGCTAGATGAAGAGCGCATGATTCTTCCAGATATCGTTAGGTTATCTGAAAAACTCGAATGTCGAATTGTTGCCAGTAATGACTGTCACTATCCCGAAAAGGCTGATGCAAAGAGTCAAGAATTGCTCATGTGCATGAGTACATCTCGTTGCATCAAAGATGAGAAGCATATTTGCTTTCCATACCAAGAGTTTTATATGAAGAGTGCTGAGGAGATGAACAAAATCTTCGGCACGCATCCCGATATGTTGCATGCCACTGTAGATCTGGCGAGCATGGTTGATGACAATTCAATCGCGCAATTGTTTGGAGGCATGCGCCTACCGCAGTTCGACACTCCGCAGGAGTTTTCGTCTCCCCATGATTATCTTGAGCACCTCGCATGGAACGGCTTGAGGGAAATGGGTAAGTCAGACAGTGAAATTCATACATCAAGACTCCGCATGGAGTTGGACGATGTGAAAATAGCCAAGCTCAACAACAATTATGATTTCGCCACATACTTCCTCATCGTTCGAGACTACATAAATTGGGCAAAAAAGAACGGCATTCTGACAGGCTGCGGTCGAGGCAGCGGCTTCGGTTCCCTGCTCCTGAGGTGCATAGGCATTACCTATGGCGTCGACCCCCTTGAACACGACTTGCTCTGGGAGAGGTTTCTTGGTTTTGACAACAAGAGATTCGTGAGGGCATCCGACTTTGGCATCTGAAGAAGAGCTGCGCTCCAAGTATCGAGAACTCCTCAAAAACTCTCTGCACATGCACAGGGTCACCCTTGAAGAGGCAAAAATTGCAGCACAAGAAATCGAGGAGATGATCACGCTTGAAGGTCTCAAGTCGTCATCGGTGCTTCACGAATTTGACTCCATATTTACTGCCTCCTCGGGCAAGGCTGGCGACAGGAACGATGCAAATTCATGGCTTGCCTTCGCCATCGGCATGACCAGCAAGAAGCCAGATGGGTTGTTCATGCCTGCGAGGCGCATATTCGCAAGAGCAGGCTTCCCCGACATCGATGCCGATTTTGAGTTTGAGCGGAGGCAGGAAGTTTATGATTATATCATTGAGCGTTACAGGCGTGAGAACGTCGGCAACATTGGTACATACCAAACCCTGAAGATGAGGTCTTACATCACCCGGGCAGTGAAGGCGCTAGATTTGGCAAACGCCTTCCATCAGGGTAAGGAAGAGTTTACAAAGAAAAACAACATCCTGGTCAGGGAGATAATAGATTCTCTACCTGAACAGAGGGGCGCTTTCCTCAAGGTGTACGATGACGATGGAGAAGAGCATCAAGTCATATCAATGAAGGATGCTCACAAGTACTGCGATCAATTCAGGAGAAAGGTAGATCAGTTTCCTGATCTTGTCCATCATGCTGACAAGCTCGAGGGTCTGTCTTCATCTTTCGGCGTTCATGCTGCGGGAATCGTCATTTCGAGTGAGCCTTTACAGACCATTGCTCCACTCCGTTCCACAAGCGGCGGCGAAGGCGGTGGAGTCGATTTTGCTACCCAATTCCCTTACGAAGACCTCGAATACATCGGAATCATAAAATTCGATATCCTTGCCCTTTCCACCCTCAGCGTTATATCTGAATGCATGAAAATTCTCAAGTTGAGGAAGGGTATTGAGCTAGACATCACGAATCTCCCCCTCCGTGACGATGCCACGTTTGAGTTGTACCGCACAGGCAAGTTGGTAGGAGTTTTCCAGTGTGAAGAGCGTGGTATGCAAAAGACGATGGTGCAGATAGGGGTTGATAGATTCGAGGACATTTGTGCAGGGATAGCCCTGTTCCGTCCTGGGCCGATGGCAAACATACCTGCCTACTGCGCACGAAAGAACGGTAGCGAGAGGATTGACTATTTCCATCCAACCATTGAGCCATTCGTAAAAGACATCTTAGACCCTACCTACGGAGTTTTGTGCTACCAAGAGAGCATTATGCAAATATGCAATTCTCTTGCAGGCTTCACAATATCTGAAGGTTATCAGGTCATCAAGGCAGTTGGCAAGAAGAAGGGCGACTACCTTGCAAAATTTAAGAGTAGGTTTGTTAAAGGCTGCTGCGCGAACGACGTTCCTCAGGAAGTCGCAGAGAAATACTGGGAAGACTTCATCATGCCGTTCGCGGCATACGGATTCAACAAATCTCACAGTTTTTGCTACGGCCTATTGTCTTATCAGACCGCATATCTAAAAGCCAACTTTCCTCTCGAATTTATGCTTGCTTATCTCAATGTTGAGACCAGGCAGAAGAAGTGGGAGAGGGTTGAGCAACTCGAGGGGGAGGCCAAATCGATGGGCATCACCATCGCAACTCGGCTGATCAATTCCTGTGATGTTGAATGGAAATTGAATGTGTCGGAAAATGCGGATGGTTCGGAGCGTGCAGTGCTCGTTCCTCCACTCATGTGCAAGGGAATTCGGGTTGCTGCGGCAGAGAATATCGCTGCGAACCAGAAGTATAAAAACTTCGAGGATTTCTGTGCTAAGGTCGATTCAGGAATCGTAGACTCGGAATGCGTCCTGGCGCTGAAGGAGGCGGGTTTCTTCAAAAATGTCGAAGATCCAGTTGGGGATTGGAACAGGTATCGGGAACACTTCAAGAAAGCACGTGCGAAAGGCATGACCGGTCAGGACATGTTTGCATAATATGAAAATCAGAATGTCCATACAGCGAAAAATCAATACGGCCGCATATGAAAATGTGGTCATCACGGTAGACATAGAGAGGGAGCATGAAACCCAGAATCTTTCCGAGGAAAAATTCAAGGCTTCTGTCCGCAAAGAAATCATCGATTTGTATCGTGATTCAGAAGCGGCTGTTCTCGAAGAGTTGAAGCTTGGAAAAGTAGTCGCACATCAGGAGGGTAAGCCTGATGCTACAAAGCCTCCTGTGAAAGGCAAGAAGATTCTCACCGATGATGACCTGAAGGATATTCTATGAGTAGCCCAAACAAAAGTGAAATAGATGAAATCTTCGGCATTCCTGTCGATGGATCACATCTGGACGATTCAGGCAGTCCCGACGATGCAGGATATGCATCGGTCAAAAAGAAGAGCTCAGATAACGATTTTGACAAAGAAATATCGCGAGCGCACTCAAGCCTGTCTTCAGTCCCGTCGCGCAAGCCCGACAGGCCAAAGAAGTCTGCTGAGACTGTGGTCGCTCCTGTCCCTGCAGAGGTGTCTGCCCCTGCAGCACCCGACAGGCCTGCACCTGTTCCTGTGGTCGAAAAAAAGGAAATGAGTAAAAAGAAAAATGAAGTCAATGAGGTTGCTCATGATGAGGAATCTCCAGACGGTACCATGAGCGATTGGCAGGGCATGCCAGTTGGCGGTGAATGGCGTTTGTCGCATCCCGACCCCCGTTTTGCGCCCTTCTACGAGAATAAAAAGAAGGCGCTCGAAACTTGGCTACTTCCAGGGGGCAAGATTAAATTCCAAGAATTGAACAGAGAACTCCGCGAATCGCGCATGGATTTGTCTGATGTGGTCATAGGTGACATCAAGAATCTTTTCGAAAAGATGCGCGGTGTCCAGGCGCTGAAGGACAGGGTTTCCTACATCATCAGCTGCTGCAATGAGCAGTACTACCCCTGGAAGAGGGCGGTAGAGATGTTCACGGGCGTTCTCGCACGAATACAGTATCTCAAGCCAGCGCAGAGGCAGGGTGGCTTGAACGCTGAACACATGGCTGATATGGAAAGGTATCTTTCCGAGCTTGAGGCCTTGCATTTCAATGCGGAGCATGTTTCACGTAATCTGGAGAGCGTGTATGAAATGCTCTCCCGTCAGGTGACCATGTCTCTTCCACAGCGCGATATAGATAATACAGAAAAGAAGGCTCAAAAGGGAGTGAGCGGCTCAGGGGCACAGACCTCAAGCGTATCATTCTTGGAGCAAATGGACACAGTTCCGCATGCCTCAACCCCGTCTAGAGGCGCAAATGCGATATTTAACAAAGCAAAGACGGGCGTCGCAGATTGGGAGTAATGACATGGCAATAGTTGATTGGGATACCTTTGGCTCTGAAAATAAGCGTGGAGACAAGAGCTCCACTTTCTTGAAGCTTGAGCCAAACAAGAGTTACAAGATTCGCATCATCGGCAAGCCCTACATCATTTGGAAGTATTGGATCGACCGTCCAGATGGCCAGAGCCGTCGTGCAATCACTGAGGATCCAAAGAGCTGCATCATCGCGACCAAGTACAACGAGTCGCCCAAGCAGCGCTTCGCAGTGACCTGCTTTGATCGCTCGGATGGCAAGTTGAAGATTCTTGAGGGTCCGATGACCATCCTCCGCAGCATCGGAGCATGGTATCAGGAGAGCAAGATCGAGCCAGGATCCAATAAGGCTGGCGATTTCGCCATCAAGGTGGAGCGTCAGGGGAATGATGCAAGAACCACCCGCTATACGGTCATGTTCCTGAACTACGTTCCCTTCACCAAGGACGAGGTCGAAACCTACAAGACGAGTGGCTTTGATCTGGCCGAGATTTTCCAGCCTGTCCCGCAAGACAAGATCGAAGAGGTTCTCTACGGCGAGGGACAAGACTCCAACGAGGGCAAGAAGTCCTCATCTAAGTCTTCCAAGTCTTCCAAGGCTGAGCTGTCAGATGATTTGGATTTCTGAAATTAGGAGCATGAATTGTCAAAGAAGAAGTTAACAACAGATGAAGATGCGCTTGAGAACCTTGCAGGGTTTTCTGTGGGAGCAGATGTCAAGGTCACTGATTTGATCCCCACAGGTCATCCTGCCCTTGACCATGCCATCAGTGGAGACCTCTGTACAGATGATTCAAACCTGAAGGGGGGCGGTTTGCCCCTCGGAAAGTTGGTCATGCTGTATGGCAATGAGGGCGGAGGCAAGAGCAGTCTTGCCTACCGCGTCGTGGGCGCCGCCCAGAGGAAGGGGTATCGCTGCGCCTGGATTGATACCGAGCACTCCTTCTCTCAGCAACTTGCCGAGGTCAATGGATGCGACTACCTCAAGTTGCTCTATAGCTGCCCTGCCGACAGTGAAGGCAGGAAGGGCAAGAAGGCCACCAAGGAGGAAGAGGATATTGAGAGCGGAGAGTTGATCATGCAGAAGATGATCGACGCCATACAGTCGGGGAAGATAAATGTTATCGTTCTCGACAGTATCGCTTCTCTAGTCCCTGAGCAGGTGCTCAGGAAGGATGTTGAGGGCGAAACCATGGCGACACTTGCAAGAGTCATGAGCAAGTCACTGCCCAAAATTGCCGCATATGCGCAGCAAAATAATGTCCTTGTCATCTTTATCAACCAGCTGCGTGAAAAAATTGGAGAGATGTACGGCAATCCACATACCTATCCAGGCGGAAGGTCGCTTAAGCACATGTGCTCAACCGTCATTAAGGTTATGAAGGAAGGCTCTCGTGACAAGAACGAAATCTTCATCACCGATGACTTCGGCAATCAGACGCTTGTAGGCAGGTATAGTTTTGCCTCAATCGAGAAGAATAGGTTCTCTCGTCCTGCACAGGGGGCAATTCGCGTACCCATCTATTATCAGGAGTACTTCCCTGATTTGTCTGAAACGGTTTTTGAAATCGGCAGGGCAGTCAAGTTGATCAAGGTCAGGATGAATGTTTTTTCTTGGAACGATGTTAAGGCAGAGGGGAAATCTGTATTCATCGAGAGCCTGAAGGCTAGCGGCAAGCTCAGCGACCTCATTGCCCAAATCAAGGAGCAGGCTGAGATGCAGGACTATCCCCTTCCAATCGAAATCATCAATTTCAAGCAGGATGGATGATGCGTCATGTCATCAGCCCCGAGACGAGGTTGCAAATCGTCTCTATGGCTCATGCAACTCTTTTCGATGACTCCGCTGAGTCGGCTGAGGCTCGCGAGTATGTATTCAAAAAGAGGTGCATATCAGAGGGTGTCGCTCGCAAGTTCAGGCTCGGATATGTGCCCAAGAGGGCTGTGGGGTCGGGCGTGCCAGGCAGGCTCATACTTCCACTGCACGATCAGCATGGCAGGCTGATTGCCCTCACCACTCGAGACTGGCGACCTGACGCGCACAACCGGGGGCATTGGCATGAAAGTTTCGAGAAGAAGTTTTTTCTCTACGGATACGAAGAATCGCTCGAAAAGATAAAATCATCTCGAACCGTCGTTGTGGTTGAGGGTCAATTCGATGTTCTGAGGCTGCATGCCGCGGGAGTGTGCAACGCTGTTGGTCTCCTCGGCAGCAAAGCAAGTTGGTTTCAGATTGCTCTCATGTTCAGGCATGCATCAAGAATCCGTCTTGCCCTCGACAATGATGACGCTGGCAGGGTGGGCGTCAAGGGTTTTTTTCAGGTTTTGAAAGAAACTGGCATGTCAAAGATGCCATCCGTGCAGATTGACTTCGTAAAATTAGATGGTGCTAAAGACGCGGACGAATTTATCCAAAAATTCGGTGAGCAGATAGCACTCGAAAGGTTCAATGATGAATGATTTACTGGGTCAGCAGACAAGCCTGCAGACCTACTCGCTCTCTCGGGTTATAGATTCCTTTTTGCAGTGGCGCAATTCAAGCGACAAGTCAAGAAGCTACAGCGTATATCATCCATCTGCCTTTGGCAAGTGCCTGAGAAAAATGCAGTATCAGAGATATGCTTCTGATGGCATCATTGAGCAGCCTCCCAAGAGCTTCGATGCAAGGACGCTGCGGATATTCGACACTGGACACAGCCTGCACCACAGGTGGGCGGAATTCATGCGAGGTCTCAAGGTATTGAGGGGGGTGTGGAAGTGTCTTTCATGCGACAACCTCCATGGGCTCAATGATCCTCTTGGCTGTTTTGAGCCTCCATGTTGTGAAAAATGCGACTTTGCAAAACTCGCGTATGAGGAAATTACAGTCAAAGATCAGTCAATCAATTTTTATGGTCACGCTGATCAAATATTAGACTTTTCATCTGCAAGGGCTGATTTTCTAGAGTCAGAAGTTGGAAAGAGTTTGCAGTCTGATTTTGCAAACCTCCCCTCAACTCCATTTGTCGTGGACATGAAGTCCATCGGCAAAAGTCAGTGGCCGAAAATCGCTGTCGAACCTCACTTTGAATATGTCGTTCAGCTGACCACCTACATACATGTTCTTGGTCTAGAGTGCGGCATGCTCATTTATGAAAAAAAGGACGATTCAGAACTCAAGTTTTTCCGCATAGGTCGGAACGAGGCCATGTGGGAGGAAATCAGGAAGCAGGCATCTCTCATGATGCAGATGGCTGAGAAGAAGAGTCTGCCTCCGCCACGGCCCGCACGGAAGGACAGTTGGGAGTGCAAGACGTGCGAGTATTCATCCATGTGCCATTCCTCTTCTGTCTGGTCAAGGGCTGATTTGAACGAATTGAGGCAGAGGTTTTACACTTTTGACAAGGAGCAGGAATGAATTCGATCAGAGAAAAGTTGGAGGCAATCAAGTCAATTGTCTCTTCTCTAGACAATTTGGCTGCCGAGAAAAAGAAGATAGATGCTCAGGTGGCGGAATTGCGGCTCCAGGAAGACACCATCAGGGCAGAAATGCTGAAAGAAATGATGGAAGGTAATGAAAAAGAAATTGCCTTCGATGGCTTTGCGGAGGTTGCGGTCAGGAGGTCTCCGAAGCAATACCTTATCAAGGACGAGACTGCCTTTGCGGAACTCGCCAAATTGAGTGGTCGCTATGATGACATATTCAAGACCGAGGTCAAGTTGTCCAAGACGGCCATGAATAAGTTCTTGTCTGAACTCAATTCCTGCGGCAGCATTCCTAGCTATGTAGAGATACAGCCAGGAGACGAAGGCGTCAGCATAACATGGGCAAAGGCTAAACCCGTCGCATCTGCCCTGCCAAAAGTGGCCTCCAGAATTTCTCAAGGGAATTCTTCTGAGCTGCTTCAAGACCTAGACACACTATGAAGGGCCTAGTTGAGGTCAAATGTAAAGAAGCAGAGTTCGATCCGAGCTCTGGTATAGTCACATGGCTACTCGATACTCCTGAAGGTGATCGGGTGGCTATGTACCATGTTTCTGACCTTGCTTCGGCAATAAATTTGAGCGGAAACGCAACAAATGATGATTGGGTTTACTTCTGCTCCATGATGCGTGGAAAGACTTTTAAAATCGCCTTCGAGGATTCCAAATGAGACAGCTCAAAATAATCATATTTGGTAATGAGAAGTGCCCGCAGTGTGTGAAGCAGAAGGAAGAATTCCAAAAAATCAATGTTCCATTCGAATTCGTAGATGCTCTTGCGAAAGAAAACGAGAATGTTTGCGATCATTTTGGGGTTGATGAGATACCACATATGGTGTGTCTGTTTGAGGACACTCTGCACACGCTTTTCTCCCACATTGGCTTCATAGATGGTCAGGTATTTATGAACCATGTTGTTCATAAGTTGTCAAATGGAAGAAAGAGTAATTTTCAACCACTGAAGGGTAGGGGATCGGCCTCTCCCGACGTATCTCCCTCGCGCAGGGACGAGGACTTGTTAAAATGAATGACTGCCTCAACGAAGAGCAAAAGATTGCTGTTGCGCATGTGGAAGGTCCATGCATAGTATCTGCATGCCCAGGCTCTGGAAAAACCCGGGTGGTGACGCACAGGGCAGCCACCATGTTGAGGGCAGGGATACCCGCAGGTTCTCTCCTGCTCATCACCTTTACAAACAAAGCTGCTCGAGAGATGAAGGCGCGCCTCATCAAGTTGTGCCTTGATAATGAAATAGATGGCGCAGAGGCAGTGACCATCAGTACTTTTCATGCTTTGTGCGCGAAATTTCTACGCGAGGGCATTATCCCTGGTGCTCCTCGTGGAAACTTCAGCATCCTTGATGAGGATGAGGCCCTCAGTCTGATGGTTGAGTCTGCGGAAGAGGTGGGTCTAGACAAGGACGATGCCAAGGCTTTGCATTGGCAGTACGCGTCTTGGCGAGAGACCAGAGACGGATGGCTCGACCGCAAGAAGGAAACAACTTTCCTTGACCCGATCAAGATTGATTGCATCAGGGCTTACGAAAGCCATCTGGTGGCAAACAACGCAGTAGATTTTGCAGGGCTCATCATGCATGTTGCGAGGGGGCTGTCTCAGCACGAATCGGTGAGAGACAGATTGTCTCGTCAATACAGATACGTCATTGTCGACGAGGCTCAGGACACAAACGACGCCCAGTTCGAAATTGCCATGGCCATAGCTCAGCATGGAAATATTATGGTTGTTGGAGATGCCGACCAGGCCATTTATGAGTGGCGTGGCGCCAAGCCAGACAACATGGTAAAGATGCAGAATAATCTCAGCGGATGTAGGCTTATTAGGCTCCAGACCAATTACAGAAGCACCCCGAACATCACAGAGCCAGCTTCGCAATTGATTTGCAAGAATCCCAACAGGTTGAATGCTCAAATTAGTCCTGCGAAAAAGGATGGGGCACCTGTCCTGGTCAATGTCCACCGTCAAAGAGACGATGAAAGCGTCGATGTCTGTAAGAAAATAAAGTACCTTATTTCTAAAGGCGTTCCGCACAAAAAGATAGCAATTCTTTTCCGGGTGAACAGTCAGAGCCGTGCATTTGAGATGGCCTTGAGGCAGTTCTCTATTCCATACAAGTTGACGGGAGCGTTCAAGTTTCTTGACAGAGAAGAGGTCAAGGATATTGTGTCCATGATCAAGTTTGCTGTCAATCCGTGCGACTCTATAAGTCTGTGCAGATTTGCAAACAAGCCGAAGCGTGGATTGGGAGCAGCGGCGATATCCACAGTGGCGCCAAGATTGTCCAAAAAGGTTAGTGACACGATTGCCAGATTGTCTAACGATCCTGCGCTTTCAGGCAAGAATAGAGACTCCATCTGCTCGGTGCTCAAAAACTTCATTCCATTCAATGCCGATTCTCATCCTGGGCAGGCTGTCGAAGGGCTTGTCCTTTCCCTTGAATACAGGAAGCACCTGAGGATGATCGTAAAGGAAGAGGCTACGTTGAATGAAAAACTAGACAATGTGGAAGAATTGATAAAATACGCGCATGCATTTGCTGAGCAGAAGCGTGGCAATCTCCACGATTTCTGCATGTCTCTTTCCCTAGCTGATGATGAAAAGGGGGAGAAAGACGACAGCGTTCAACTGATGAGCATTCATGCTTCCAAGGGTCTTGAATTCAATACTGTTTTTGTTGTCTGCTGCGAAGAGGGTTCTATTCCTCATGACAGGTCGATAAAAGACATAGATCCATCAAAGATAAATGAAGAGAGGCGACTTATGTATGTCGCCATGACTAGGGCGGAGGAGAGGCTGTGCTTGACCATGAGTCTGCTCGATGGGCGCAGCAGGAGCAGTGACAACAAATCCATGGCGAAAATGTACTCCCGGTTCCTTGAGGAGGCAGGTTTGATCAACAAGCAAGAATTCGCCATGCACATCAGGGATATACAGGACAGATACTAGTGAATGCATCAAAAACGATAAATGATTTTTTTGGCTTGCATAAAGGTAAGCCAGGGGTGGTGATATGCTCGGGTCCTTCTCTGGTAGACATACCGAAGACGGACCTGAACGATATGGTGAGTATAACAGTAAACTCATCTATCGCCTACTATCCAGAGTGTTTCTACTTTGTTTCTGACGACCAAGACCTTAAAAACTGGAGTTACTTCACCAAGGATTTAGCCCAGTCAAGGTGCACAAAATTTCTATATTCCAAGAAGCTAGGTGGAGAGGCGCATCGGTTCAGGCCTCAAGAGGTTTGTCAATTCGACCACACCTGGTGGTACGACCCCACCTCGGGTCGGAAAAACACGAATGGTCTTGTCATGAGGAGCAACAGAAATGGTAAATTGATAGGAGCTCGATCAAGCGCCGCCACTGCCATACACATTTTGCATCTGATGGATTGTGATCCAATATTAATTGTGGGTATGGATGGAAATGTTGTGGGCGGCAAGCGTTATTTTTGGGAGATGCCTGATCAACCGAAAATTTGGAGAACGAATGGGGGGCTCATGAGGAGTCCCATGAGTCTTATTATGGGCAAGAAAGAGTTGGCTGAAATCAATGACTATTGGGATGAGTTTGCCTCCGCCAACGGTGATTGTGCTTCGTCCATATGGAATTGCTGTCCTCATTCGGCGGTAAGCGCCTTCAAGAAAATGTCATGGTCAGAAGCTCTTGAAAAAATAAAAGAGAAGATGTAATGCAAGCTGTTGCAATCATTCCATGCCGTGCAGGGTCAAAAGGAATCCCTTCTAAGAACAGGGTTGAATTATGTGGCATGCCACTCTTCCTCTGGTCAGTTGCAGCAGCTCTCGCCGAAGACAGGATAAAAACAATATGTATCACCACGGATGATAAGGAAGTACTCACATGGACCAAGTGGGCGATGTCGAGAGAGAAAAGAATAGTCGCTGTCGAGCGACCATCTGAAATGGCTGAAGATTCTTCTCCTACCGAGCCATGCTTGTTTCATGCCTGCAATTATCTTGGTGTTGGCAACCATGAATATGTTGTGCTGATGCAGCCCACTTCCCCCTTGCGATCTGATAACTTGCTCGGCCGTGCGCTCGATATGGGTAGGGAGCATGGATCATGTTTCACATGTCGTGATGCAGGTCACATCATGTGGATCAAGACGGGCAGATTCATATGTCCACTGTATGATCCGTCCAAAAGACCACGCAGGCAAGATTGCGCAGATGTAGGTACCTATCTTGCCGAAGACGGCAACATATATTGTTCTAAGTTTTCAGAGATGGAGTTGACAAAAACTAGATTTGGCTTGACTCCATTTGCTCTGCTGAACGATGAATGCAAATCGGCTCAAATAGACACCATATCCGATTTGAACACCATAAAGGCGATGGCTACAAATCAGGAAATGCACAAATGGATGGAAGAAGTCCGAATCTTGTTGCCGAGATAGGCTGTGTGCATGGCGGCTCTCTTGACAGGGCCATGCATCTCATATCGCTTGCAAGCACATCGGGTGCCTGCGCAGTAAAGTCTCAGAAAAGGAACCCCTACAAAAGCGTTCCTGATTCAATTAGGAATTGTCCGCATCCGACTCCTCATTTTTCATTTGGCTCTACATATCTTGAGCACAGACTCAATCTAGAGTTGTCTGTAGAATCTCACATGGCCATGTCTGACCGATGTTCCGAATTGGGATTGCGATATGGGGTTTCTGTTTGGGATGAAGACTCGATTTTTGACATGAAGCATGTTGGTCTTGATTTTGTAAAAATACCAAGCGCATGTTGTATGGATTTTCATCTGATAGATTTGGCTTTGCGCAATTTCGAATGTCAGGTGCATGTCAGCATCGGCATGACTTCATTGCTGCAACGCCAGTCTATTTTTAATCACCTTCGTCAATATGTGTCGCGTGTTGTTGTCTATCACACCACAAGCGAATATCCATGCCCATTCTCCCGGCTTCACCTGCTTGAGATATCGAGAATCAAAGATGAAGGCTTCGTTGCAGGCTTCAGCAATCATGGTTATGGGATTGCTGCAGACATTGCTGCTATGTCTCTTGGTGCATCTTGGATTGAGCGGCATTTCGTTGACGACAGAACCTATCCACATACCGATGCAGCTGCCAGTTTGGAGCCATCTGGCCTTAAAACGCTCAGAAGAGATTTGGACAATGTCGCAGAGGCGTTGACTGTGAAGCCAATTCACATGAGCGAGGAAGAATCTAGACAGGCAAAAAAACTCAGGAGCCATTCATGACGAAGCCCAAAATAATATTTTGCGACATCGATGGGACACTTACCGACGGCACATACATAGTTTCTGATGAGGGATGTGTTTCTAAAGCATTTCACACGCGTGATATACATGCTTTGCGATCTGTTTCTGACTCAGGGATAAAGGTCATCGTGGTTACGGGATCAAGTGACAGATGCAATCAGGTGAAGATGAGGCAGGTCGGTTTGATGCTGTACGATTGCATTGATGATAAATTGGCTCTTATCAAATCAGTGGCAGCAATTGAGGGTGTTGATTTGTCTGACTGTCTTTTCATAGGAGATGGGCAGAATGATTTTGAAGCTATGTCCGCCTGTGGCATGAGGGCATGTCCACGAGATGCCTCTCCAGTAATTAAGGAAATACAAGAAATATTCATATCAGATGTTGATGGAGGGAAGGGAGCGGTTGAAGTCATTCTGATGTCTATATTCGATTAAAATGAAAGTCATACATGTTTTTGACAAGTTCATAAATTCAGGTGTACACTCCTCTGCCCAGGCAATTTACGAAACGATAAGTACATTTAGGTCTGCATGGAGCCAGCAGGTCGTAATTTTTTCTCCTGAAGGTCAGTCAGAAAAAATATGCCCTCCATGGTTTTTCCGACAAGACTCTTTGGTTGGCTATCACAATTTAAAAATTCATGCCGCGCAGCCTGGTGATCGCGTTGTCATCTTACATAGGGCTATGCGCACTCCAGTTCGTAAAATTGTTTCGCATCTCAATGCATTCAGGTGCCCGACCATAGTCGTCGCACACACTATGTCTGCATCCGAAGAGATGAATGCTTTCGGCATTTGCGATGCGATTGTTGGAGTGAGTAAGAGGTTCTCTACAATTCTCCAGTCATGTAATGGCAGAACTCCTGTAGAAACCATTTATAACCTATCCTCCGATACCAACTTCAGATTTTCTTGTAGGCAAAGAGATGAGCTTGTTTTCGGTAGGGCGAACAGCTTCAATAAAATTAAACATTCAGACAAGTTTATTGCATGGTTTAAGGGTTGTGATTTTGGCAAGCCCGCCCGTCTCCGTTACATAGGTTCTGGAGCACTTTTAGATCAGGCCAAAAGAGCATACGTTTCATCGTATGGAAATAATAATATTGACTTTTTAGGCTGGGTCGAAGGTAGAGACGCCGTCCTGTCGGAGATGTCATCTTGGGATGCCATGCTGTATCACATAAATGAGCCTGAAGGAACCAGTATGGCTGTCATAGAGGCTATGGGCATAGGATTGCCCATAGTCACATCCGATCTCCCTGGCAACAATGAGATTTTGAAACATGGAGAGTCTGCATTCATGACAAGCGATCTTCATGATTTTAAGAATTACGCCTGCCAGGTTTCTGATGAGTCAGTTTCTTCTATGCTCAGTGCCAATGCGCGTAGAGATTTTGAAAAACAGCATTTGATTTCTTCTGCAGGCATACGATATATAGATTTGGTCGAACAGGTAGTTTCAAAAATGCGGCCCCTACATAACTCTTCAAGACCGCTCTCTACTCGACCTCGCCCTGTAAAAGAACCCTTTATCAAGCCAACCTCATCTCTGCAGAGATGTGAAGCTTTTTTATGTTCTAAATCTTCATATCAGGGATGTTTTTTACAACCTAGCGACGGCCCCCATATATCTCTAATGTTAACATGCAAAAACAAAGAGAAATACCTGCAAGAATGCATTCTGAGCATCTGTAGGCAGACATACAAAAACATAAGTATAAGTTTTGTGGATGATGGTTCTCAGGACAAATCAAGGTCAATTTGGGAATCAATGCTACCTTTACTGTCGCAGAATGGGATTATCTGTCGCCATGAGTATATGAAGAAGTCGCATGGATATGCGTCCGCCCTCGGGAGGGCTTTGTCGGTATCTCCCGCTGATTCAGTCGTTGCGGTAATAGATGCTGATGATGCGCTTCCTGCTCGTGCTTGTGAAGTATTGTCTGGCATCTACTCTCAATATAGAGACGCCCTGTATGTCTGGACGCAATTTCTTTACTGCAACAAAAATCTGCAGCCAATCAGGCTCGGCTTTTCGTCTGCGCCGATAGCAAATCTATCCTTGCTCGAAAGTGAAAGGTCAGCAGAGAAGAAGCACTGCTACAGCCACTGGAGAAGTTTTCGCAGATTTGATGGCGACCATGCCATATTCGACACGCCCATAAATAGTGCGATAGATAAGTTCATGGGATACCGGCTTGAGGAATTTGGTAAGGGTCATTTTGAAAACATACCACTCTACCTCTATAGAGACCCAGGTGCAGGAACAATGACTGCCATCGGTGACCAATCTTCGAACTGGAAATTAATAAGAAAGGATGCTGAAGAGCGCCGAAAAAATGGTTCATGCTCTCCTAAAGGATTTTGTTAATGGCAAGAAAAAAAAGAGTCGCTCGCATATATCACTCCAAAAAATTGCTTACAATTCCTGAAGCTCTGAAGCATGTAAGTTATGTTCAATTGACTGGTAAGACCACTTATTTTGTTCTAGATGAAAAACATGCAAACACATTAGAAACCCTTCTCAAAGATGCAAAGGTTGGATGGCACAGGAGGAGGGTTGGTTCCGAGATTAGATTTGAATTGTTTTCAACCGCTGATCCTGACGCCGAAAGGCCCGATAAAGTGGTCTCATCATTTCTGAAATTTTTCAACATCAAGGAGAACGATAATGCCCAATCTGATGGAAGCTAAGACATTTGTGGATGATCGTCAAATCATGATTGTGACGCTCAGTCCTGTTGATGAGTCAAGTCGACCAATTCAATATTTCGGTGTCGCTAAAATAATGTTACCTGTAGGAAGCGAGGATGTTCGCTTCCCAATCCCTGCCTCAAGTTTGCAGAATGCTTTCGAGCTTTACGAAGAGCATCTCAAGAAGTTTTCAGAAGAGTTCCAGGAGCAGGTGGCTGCGGCAAAAAATGAACAGCCAGAGCAAAAAGAGTAATTGCGACATCCTCGGTAATATGGAGTGATGCGGATACTCATTTGTTCCAACCCGTCTGAAAATTTCCCTGTCATCGAAGGAAAATATGATCTTGCAATCGTTTGCGGCATATGTCCCATGTTTGACAAGAAGTTGATTACTTGGAACATAGTAAATTCAGTCGATTGGATTGAGGATAAATTCAACCCATGGATTAGGTCAATAGACAGCTCGGTCAAAATAGCATTTCCTAGTTTTTATGATCATATTGCCGAGTTCTATGGCTCTCAACTTGCGTATTATCTAGCAGCAGAATATATTCAGGATGAAACATTGTCCGTAAAAGGTCTAAACATATATTCGATGCCATGGAGCATGCCCTACCATGCGATTGAAGAAAAGTCGGCTTTTACGGCAAGATCCAAAGAGTTCATGAATGTCGCTATCGAGTCGATCCAAGAAAACTCAGATATCGTCATTTCAAACATGCATAGCCACATTTGCGAGGGAGATGTTCTCCCTCATATGCATGGAGATGGGAAACTCAGGCAAAAACTTGATTCGATGAAAAAACTCAAGTTGTTTGTGCATGCCAACGAGGCATGCGATTCAGAAGAAAAAGATTCAAAAAAGTATCTAACATTATGCGCAAGTCAAAAAACGATTGGAACCAGCACCGTAATCAACATGTAGATTTCCAGGACGCAAGATCGGTCGGAGAATTTATATCTCAGATCGTACACGGAGAGGGTAGACTCCAGGATATAGAGGCGAGGAATGGTCATCTTGGCATACTCATAATGGTCGCCAACATGATGCACGGGACGGAAACCGTTGGCCATGCATGTCGTCATTTGCGCATCCCTGCGGATGACTTGATAGTTCCATTTAACAACCTGTCAGCAAACGGACTTCTAGGAGAAAAAGCATGGCCAAGCAGAAACAAGCAAAAAATGATGTCGATGTACAACGAAAGCGCAGACCGCGAGGCTCTAATGGACTGGTGCCAAATAGCGGCAACAGCATCGGGATTTCTCGGGATGCCAGTACAGACGCAAGGGATATAGCGAGATCTCTCGGCAGGTTTGCGCACCGCTGCATCGATCTGCCTCAATCCAACTCGCGGGTGAAGTCGTCTATTGTTGCTTCAAGCAGCGTTGCCCAGACGATCATGCCTCAGAAGGATGGAGTCACCGAGATCGCAGATTCATGGGCAAGGGCCATGAATGAAATAGTTTCGCAAAAGATGCCTGACATCATAAGCGACTATATAATCGACTTGGTCCAGACACTGCGTGAGCACTTCGCTTCAGAGTACACAAAAAAAGAGTTGTCACAAATCTCTAGATTTTTGCTCAGTGAGGCGGGGGAAAGGCTCGTGTCCGATGAAAAGTTGGCTGAGCACATATGCGAAGCCCGTGACACTTTTCAGAAGAAGATAGTTGCTGCCTTGCAGTCGCCCGAATGTTTCGAGATGTTCAAGAAGAACATGAGAACCATGGATGTATGAGTGGTATTTCTGTTGTCAGACATGTCAGAGGCTCAGTCACAGCTAGAGATGTGATGAAGTGTCTCAATTGTCAAAGTCTGCCGCTGTCTTCGAGGGGCAAGGGCAGGGTCCTTTTCAAATCGGCCCTGCCCGTGCCCGCTTCTAGCGATGTAACCATAGAAATCCCAAAATTTACTCATGATTGGAATGCTGCCGGAGCATCGACCTTGGCCATGTGTGGATCGCGCAGCAGCTCCAAGGTGAGGGTGATTTATGATCCTCTCGGTGCGCACACTCTGCTTGATCCATGGAAGATCGCCCTTGTTTGGGTGGTTGAGCATTGCGAAGACTTGTCGGGTAAATTACGATCTTGGAAGCCGCTTGTGGCTCCATGGGAGCTCAAGGCGCTGCATGACGCCCAGTTTCGATTTGCCCAGGCCATGCAGAGGTGGTCTGCGAGCTCTCCCGCCCTCTACAGGCTTGCTTCCCACGCCGAAGCAGAGCGCAATCTAGAAAAATTGAATGCACTCAGCCACGCCGAAGTTTTTTCTTCAATCAATATTAGGCAGGACACTGAGTCTGACCTGGCATGCTGTCGTATAGTCGATAGGGGTTTGGCCGTCAATCCCAGGTCTGCACTTGCATTTTCGGCTCCGAGCGTAAACTTGATTAAAGATTTTACAATCATTTCTGCCGTCGATGAATGCATGCAGACCAAGCACGATGATGTCAAGTCTCTAGCCCTAAATGCCTTCGAATTGCTGAAAAAGCTCAATGACTTCAGGTGAGTTAAATGGAAAATCACGAATATATAGAACTTTCCGATCTGCGCCTGATCATGACATCAATAGCTGATCGCTATCCAGATAAGTTTTCTTATCTGCCTGAGGATCGCTTCCGTTGCTTTGCAATTGTCAATAAGGCAAGAAGCCAAAACAGCAAGAAGTTTTGGGAAATGTATCCCATACCCAAGCCGATCAACTCAATCATAGGAATCGACATGGCTGTGGTCGTCTATTTCGATGACTGGTCAAGCATGACGGAAGGCCAGAAGTCTCTCCTTGCTGCGGATGTGCTCATGTCGATAAAGGTAAAAGATGAAAAGTTGTCCTTCATCCCATTTGATGTTCAAGATCATTCAGACATGATTCGCAATTTCGGTCTTGACTATCTAAATAATCCCGATTCACCCGACATATCGACCTTTGATCACCTTTGGAGTTAAAAATGAACATTGAAGTTTGGATAAGAGACGAGTATGGACGTGGATCAATTATGGGTCGTTATTCTTCCCATTCAGAAGCATGGGAGCGGGCGCTTACCCACCTCTATGCAGTCAATTGTGATAACGCCCTCACCCTCCAGGAGAGGCTCAAGTCTTGGGAATGCTACATGCCCGTAGTGGTTGAGGACGGCAAGTTGAACCAAAATGCATTCTTCGATGAGAATGTGGTTGGCCGGAAGCCTCGTTTTTTTACGAAAGATGGCTTAGAGATGACGATTCCAGGTACAGGCATCATGATGCTTGCAAATAACCTGAAGTGCGATTCTCCCTGGTTTGTCGAGGACATCAAGAAGCGTCCTGTCAAGAGCATTGAAGATGCCACCTTGCGTGGCAAGTCCTACATCACTTTCAAAAAAGTATGAACAATCCACTCGTTGTAGCTGTCGCTGGCCCCAAGGGTGCTGGCAAGACATCTCTTTGCAGGTTGCTTGCAGCCACCTATGCAAGGTTCCTGAAGCAGTCCCCCTGTTCCGACCACCACGCGGGCAGCTGGGTTGTGGAGGGTCTTTCTCAGTATCCAGGACAAGCCCACGAGAAGGTCATATTAAATTGCGGTGACGGTAAAAACATACCGTTCACCATTGATCATTCAGTGGCACGGATAATAAGTTTCGCCTCTCCGCTGAAGCAGATTGCAGTGAACATCCTGGGGATTGATTCCTCTCTCGTATATGGAGATGATGTTCAAAAGTCTGCGCCCACTGACTACATGTGGGAGAAGCAGCATTTTTGGGTGCGTTGGATAAATTCGCCGACAAGGAGACTGAGCCGACTTATGGATGGAGAATGTATTGGCTTGGAGTCATCCACAGTTGCCGATATAACTAGCGAACATCAACTTTGGGAAATGTGCGCTAGTCAAGCCATGAAGCCGGAGGGATTGAGATGCGGCAATATGTCTGTTCGTGAAATACTCCAAATTTTGGGTACAGATGTTTTTAGGAATACATTTGATCACCATGTTTGGATCAGGGCACTCGAGAGGGAGGTCATCAATAGCGGATCCAGCCTTGTGCTAATTGATGATGTCAGATTTGACGGGGAGTTAGAGGCTATTGCCCGTCTTGGTGGGGTTGTGGTCAGGTTTGAAGGCTGCGGCTCGTCAGGGCACGAGAGCGAGAGGGGCGTCTCGGAGTCCGCCATGAAGAAATGTCATGCTTGGGCATCCATCCCATCAGGCAATCGCCAGATGGCAGCAATGGAAGGCGTAAGATTGCTGCAGGAGTTACATGAATGTCGCAGACTGTCGAACCAAAAAGCCTCCCTCTAGCCAACAAGTATAGACCTCGTCTCCTCAAGGAGGTCGTGGGTCAGGACGTTGTCAAGCGATACATAACGAATGCAGTGAGTCTCAACAAAATCCATCATGCCTACCTCTTCTCTGGTCCTTCGGGCACAGGAAAGACGACTGTGGCGCGAATATTTGCGGCATGTGTGAATGCCGAGGGCGGTCCATCAGTGTCTCCAGACATGTCTGATGGAAAGATATCTCGCCTAATTATTGATGGTGGATGTGTTGATGTCAGGGAGCTCGACGCAGCATCCAACCGCTCGATTGATGATATCCGTGAAATACGTGCAGAGATACAGTATGCTCCGCTCGCAGCGAGCAAGCGCTTTGTAATTATAGACGAGGCGCATGGCCTGACAGGTGCTGCCGCAGAGGCGGCGCTGAAGATGATAGAGGAACCTCCATCTCACACCATCTTCGTGCTCTGCACCACTGAGCCTGAAAAACTTAAAGACACTGTATTTGGCAGGTGCATATCGCTCAACTTTCTCAAGATTTCTGATGAGGAAATCATCGACAGATTGTCGGAAGTGTGCACGGCAGAGGAGATGGACGTTGACCATCAGGCTCTCGCATACATAGCTCGTACATCTGGAGGCTGCATGCGTCTCGCCCTCCAGAGCCTTGAGAAGTGCTATCTCTGCAAGCAGTCTGATGAGCATTCACTCACAGAAGACACCTGCATTGCAGTTTTGAGGCGCCCCAGTTCGTTCTTCGCCTTCTCTCTGATCGAGTCAATCGCCGATAAGGATGTTCAGGGAGCCATGCTTGCAGTGAACCGCGAGGTTGTGCGTGGCGTCCATCCTGAAACAATCGTTGCTTCCATTGTGGAGCAGCTGCGCAACATCATGGTGGCCAAGTCTTGCGCCAAGCCTGGTAGTCTCATGTCGGTCACGGGGCAGGAAAAAGAGGCGATAAAAAGGCTCCTCCCCAAGGTGTCTATGGCTACGGTGCTAGACATTTTCAAGGCAGCTGGTCAGTTCAGCAGGGGAGCTTCGGCTGGGATGAATTCTTCCGCCCTGCTCGACGCCTTGGTAATTGAGAGCGTGATTGTGAGCCACAGGAATTCGAATGTCGAACAAAAAAAGGCGAAAGAGGCATGAGGTAGACCCATACGAAACTAGGCAAGATGTCCCGAAGGGAACGGTTGCTGAATTGGTGATGCAACTGCAAGCTGCCAAGAACGCCACAGACAGAGACAATATTTTTGGTCAAGTTGTGGAGAGAATCGACCCGCTCATCCGAAGGATAGTGGGTCGATTTAATATTCCAGGCTACGAGCAGGCCGACCTGTACCAGGAGGCGCTCCTCGCCCTCCGGTTCAAGGCGATGGCTGATTTCGATCCGAGCCGATGCATCGGTGACGAGATGGTTGGTTTCGAAAAATTTGCGGCTCTCTGCACCAAGAGGCACCTCAGCACATTGCTAAAAACTAGTTTTCAGAACAAGCAGGCCACTTTAAATTTCAGCGTGTCATTCGCCACCCCTGCAAAGGAAGACGACAGTGTCGACATGTCTTCTCTGGTGGCAGATCACGCCTATGGTGGTGATATTTTCAACTCCTGTTCAACCAATGAAGTTTTTCATGAGTTGATGCACGAATTATTTTCAGACCTTTCAGATTTTGAAAAACTTGTCCTCGCCCTCTATTCTCAGAGAAATAGTTACGAAGAAATTGCCCAATCGATTAACAAGTATCGTAAAGGGCGTAAAATAGGTATCAAGAGCGTAGACAACGCCCTTTCACGCATTAAGGCAAAAGCAAGATTCATCATTCAGGAAAGAGGCATGGAAATATGACGGCCAGCACAGCGAGCAAGTTTGTTATTGGAAATTGCATACGTAGCCATCTTGTCATAAGCACGAGGAATGTTCCGAAGGACGCAGAGTTCCACGGTTACTGCATACTCAAGAAGTCGGCGTCTGGCGAGGTCACCGTGATGACCAGCACCCCCGTCATATCTGCTGTCAGCGTCATGGACAAGGACAGCTTTGAGGTCGAAGGGCTTGATGTGGGCTCGTGTCTTTTCGCCAGCGCGAGTTCCCTTTCGCGAGCAATTGACTCCTTTGATTCCAATGCAAAGTTGAAGCTGTCTGTGAGCGAGGGAGACAACCCCACACTCGTTGTGACTTCTGCCACCTGCTCAGATGATAGTCAGACCGTCCCTCTCACACAGCTCAAGTCCACCCCTCCCAGTGTCGATATGCCGAAATTGGGGACGAGTTTCTCATGCTCGGTCGATGCGCTTTCCTCTGCAATCGGGCGCATCAAGTATTCTCTCCCAGTTTCCGAGGTGGTGCGTCACTACACCTTCATCAAGACTAAATTCCTCGACGGCAAGATCAGCATTGTGGCAGGTAATGGCCAATGCTTTGCACGAACCACTTTCATAGCGAAGGACATCCGCTGCTCTGACCCGTCAAAGCCTGTTTTTATGCCCTCGAAGGAGTTGCTCAATGTTGTTGACTACCTTGTGAACAACTTTGAATCAGACGACCAGGTCGTGGTCGCCTTCGGAAAGAGCAGCATCGGATTCAGCATCGGTAACTTCAAGGCTGTCATCAGTTCTGCAGAATCGGTTCAGTGGCCTGAAGAGGGCGAAATTCTCAAGAGAGAGTCCGTAACCAAGCTATCTTCTGCCATGGCTGGCTGGAATTCCGTACACAACGGAATCAGGGCAGTTTTCGAACTCGAGAACAGGCCCAACCAGTTGTGCAAGACCAAGTTGACCGTCGATGCCAAGTCTGCAAAGGCCGTGCTTGCCACAGGAGACAGAAATGTGAGCAAGCGCACTGTGTCAATCGACGGTGAATCGAAGGTCTCGCAGGAGGCGGTGTCCGCCTGCTTCTCGAGTATGATACTCTGTGAAGTCATCAAGGCATCCAAGGCATGCACGCGCATGACATTTGAAATCGACAACAGCAAGTACAAGGGCAATCCTCCTCCGATTATTATCAAGACTTTCGATGATGCGTCTTCCGACCCAATTGTAGAATCATTTTTCAGTCAACTACAGTGAACATACATTGGATTGAAGGCCCATATTGGCGATTGGCGGCCCTTGTTGAAAGAGCAAGGGCCGCCAATGTGCATGTTATATGGTGCAGGGATGCCGAATGTGAGCATATTAATTTGCTCTCTCAACTTGCCCTTGACCCATTCGGCGATTCTAAATTGCTGGCAATCTTCGGCAGAGAGTGTCTTGAGGTTAAGGGAGTGCCATCTCTCATAGAAGACTTGCTTGGTGCCTGCTCGCGTCTCACGGCTGTTGTCTATAATTCCCCAAAATCTTTCGCACCAAACCTAAAAAGAATCGCTGACGAAGGCGGCTTCAGCAGAAAATGGGAAACCTCTTGCGACTCAGGGGGAGTTGGCGATGAGATGGACAGGGCTTTCGGCAAAAAATTGCCAGATCAACTTACGCAGAGGCTAGTGTGGTGTCTTTCTAAATCATCATTTTCCGAATCAATAGACGCTGATATTGCACACCTTGAATGTGAAAAACTTTCCACCACCTTCCACGGCAAGACACCATCAGAAGATGAGGTAGTTCTCTCGTGCTTTAGACAACGTGGCGAGGGTATGCGATTTGTATCTGATGCAGTGGAGGCGAAAAACACGGACGCCCTCGTAAAAGAGGTCAGCAGGGCAGAGCGTTTCCTTGGCTCTGATTTTGTTGGCTTTGCCCTGTCCGCATCGGTTCAGTTGTGGAAGTCCACCAAACTTGACGCCATGCGTTCTTCATCTGGCTGGTCACGAGAGGCGGCATTGGATTTCAAAAAAGTTGATCGTGATGGAAATTCTTCTCCCGCCTTTCACCCTAAATCTGTAGACAAGGTTGATCGATCCAATCCAAAGGTTTACGGGAAGGCCATGGCGGCAGCGCTTATAGTTTCTAAATTTCAAGCCGAGCGCCCAGGAAATGATTTGGCATTTGAGATTTGGAAGACTAAATTCTATCTTTCTATATTATTAGCTGCCGAATCCATCGATCCGAAAACTGCTTTCGAGATATTCAATTCATGGGAGATTTCATGAACAGAGAAAACCCTGAGGACGACGCAGGCATCATGGCCGATGTCACCATTCAGGCATGTGACAAACTTGTGGAAAAAGTATGGCTTCGAGTTCTTCAGGAAGGTCCTATGGAACTCGATGACATGCTCAAATGCACAATGATTCTTGCCAACTGCGTCAGCATTGTTACCACGGTCATTGATCATGCTGATGAGTTCATGGATGACCTTGAAGGTCCATCTGACGACAACGAAGAGGATGATGAGGATGATGATGAAGATTGAAAAAAATGTGCTTGTTACTGGAGCTGCTGGCTTCATCGGTCGACATGTATCACGGATGCTTCGAAACGATGGGTTCCAGGTTTTCGGAGTCGATTGGGACGAGGAGGCTTCTTCTAGAGCGCTCACCGAAGATGAGTCAATCATACAGATTTGCTCCTTTGACAACTATGACGTGATCAACAAGGTGAGGAGTGGATTCTACCAATCAGTGGTTCATCTTGCGGCCACTGCACGCGTCCCCCTCTCGGTAGCGGATCCCGTTGGAACCCATGTGAATAATGTTGAGAGAACTCTCCTTCTGCTCAATGCATGCAGGGACAAAGATGTGCGGCTTGTGTTCGCAGGCAGCAGTGCTGTCTATGGTGACATTGATGTTTTTCCTACAATTGAGAGTTCTCCCAAAAACCCGACATCGCCATATGGCTTGCAAAAGCTTATTGTGGATGACTACATAAAGATGTTTCACATGCTTTATGGATCGGACATGTGCTCTCTGAGGTTCTTCAATGTTTACGGACCAGGGCAATATCTAGGAGGCTCATACCCGATGGCAATCACCGCATGGACATGGTCTGTCGCCAATGGGTCGACGCCCGTGCTCTACGGAGATGGCTCTATCATGAGGGACTACACATATGTTGGCGATGTGGCAGAGGCCATAACAATGGCTGTGAAATCATCGCCAAGGCTAGACGGTCGTTCGTATAACGTGTGTTCTGGAACCTCTCTTTCGATGCTCGATGTCTGGAACCATGTAAAGAGTGCATCAAAATTCAGCGGCGACATAGCATTTGCCCCTCCGAGAGCTGGCGATGCGCGCAAAACCCATGGCTCATTTTCACATACATCCGCAAGGTTCGGATGGACCCCATCGACGCCATTCAAAAACGGTGTCGAAAAAACATGGGAATGGGTAAGTCGAGAATCATCAAAACTTTCGTTGCAATCGATCCCGGTATAACTGGCGGTATTGCCCGCATCAGTGAAGATGGCACTTGCGATGTATTCGCTGTGCCATCTTTTTCAATTGATGGTCGCAAGGCTTTCGATGTACCTGCCATGGCGAAACTGCTCAAATCATTTGGCAAGAGTTTTTCGCTATGCATGGAGTCCGTACACGCCATGCCTGG
>Ga0129333_10000134_pt1 | contig 48785 bp, 62 predicted proteins | sample CPB6_08_DNA_FD_94474 | JGI IMG/M metagenome (GOLD analysis project Ga0129333, IMG submission 94474) | Freshwater to marine salinity gradient microbial communities from Chesapeake Bay, USA - CPBay_Sum_0.6_0.8_DNA | ecosystem: Environmental > Aquatic > Marine > Coastal | place: USA: Chesapeake... | reverse complement strand
GACAATGTGACGATGACGGTGGAGTTGGGTAAGCCGATCGCGATGGATGAGGGTTTGCGGTTCGCGATTCGTGAGGGTGGTCGTACGGTTGGTGCCGGACGCGTCACCAAGATCATCAAGTGATCGGCTGAACAGTGGCTCAGCAGATCATCCGTATCCGTCTCAAGGCGTTCGACCACGAGATCATCGATCAGTCGACTCGCAAGATCGTCGAGACGGTCGTTCGCACCAACGCGTCGGTGCGTGGCCCAATCCCGTTGCCGACCGACAAGCACCGCTACACGGTGATCCGCGGACCACACATCGACAAGGACTCGCGTGAGCACTTCGAGATGCGAATCCACAAGCGTCTCCTCGACATCATCAACCCCACCCAGCAGACCGTCGAGACGTTGAAGCGTCTCGACCTGCCGGCCGGTGTCGAGATCGAGATCAAGCTCCAGAACGCCTGACGATCCGGCGCCGAGTGGCGCTTCTCACCGGATTCCTACCTTCGCCGACCGGACAGGACCGTGCCGGGGGCGGGATAATCGGAACATGACCCAGTTGTCCGAGACCGAGTCGTCCTGGATGTCGTCGATCGATTCCGCCGGTGACACCGTTCCGACCCCGCCGGTGCCTCCGCCTCCGGGTGCGAGAACCCCTCGGCGTCGTGGACGGGCGATTTTCCTTCTCGTGGTTCTCGCCGCCGTGTTGGGTGGCTTCGCCGGAGCCCAGATCGCCACGATGGCCGGGGACGAGGATTCCACGGCCGAGGATTCCACGGCCGAGGTGAAGGAAGAATCTCCGGTCGGCGAGATTGCGCCCGACCCCGAGGAGCCCGATGCGACCAACGGCTCGCCGTCCGTCGATCTCGAGGCGTCATCGGCTCCGCTGGTCACCGCTCCCCCCGGGCTGGACCCCGAGGCGGCGCTCGACGTCTCGTCGATCGTCGACAGCATCTCACCGAGCGTGGTGACCGTCGTGGCGGAGATCTCCGATTCGATGGGTTCGGGTCGTGGCACCGGCACCGGTGTGGTGATCACCGACGACGGAGAGATCGTGACCAATGCCCACGTGGTCGACGGAGCCACCTCGGTGAGCGTTCTGTTCGGCAACTCGATCGATCCGGTCCCGGCGGTGGTGTTGGCCTCCGACCCGGGCAACGACCTCGCGCTCATTCGGGTTGCGTCCGATGATCTCGTCGATGTCGATCTCGTCCCGGCCACCTTCGCCGATCCCGACACCGTCGACATCGGTGACGAGGTGGTTGCAGTGGGCTTCGCTCTCGACCTCGACGGTGGCCCCACGGTCACCCGCGGCATCGTGTCGGCGATCGGCCGGACGTTGATCCTCGACGATGGAGCGCTCGATGGTCTGATCCAGACCGACGCGGCGATCTCGTCGGGCAACTCGGGAGGTCCGTTGGTGAACGTGCGGGGTGAAGTGGTCGGCATCAACACCGCCGTGCTCACGAGTTCGTTCGATCGCGCCGCGAACAACATCGGCTTCGCCATCTCGGTGTCGGAGGCGATTCCCGTGATCGAGGCCCTGCGACTCCAGGCGAGCGGGACCGAACGCCCGCAGGGCTTCCTCGGGGTCAGTCTCGCCGACCGCGACGACGGCGGGCGCGGTGCGCTCATCGTCGAGGTGGAACCCGGATCCCCGGCCGATCGATCCGGACTCGAGACCGGCGACGTCGTGGTGGAGGCCGATGGAATACCGATCGACGGCCAGCCGGCCTTCATCGCCGCGATCCGCGACAAGTCGCCCGGCGACGAGATCGAGATCGTCGTTCGTCGCGACGACATCACCACGTCGGTCGTGGCGACGCTCGCCGAACGACCGGCCTGAGTCGATCGACCCTCCTCGGGGGTCGTATACGGTTCGCCCATGAGCTTTCTCGATGCCCATCTGGGTGGAGCACGCCCCTTCGGCCTCAACTACTGGCCACTGCCGGACGACGATCCGGGCGTCGAGGTTCATCGGGAGTCGATCCGTTTGGTGTCACCCGACGGCGCGTTGGTCCGCGGCGTTTTGTGGACTCCGCCGAACGGCAAGTGGAAGACCGCGGTGATTCTGTCCCATCCGCGGGGTGACTTCAGCGTGCACTACGCGTGCCCCTTGTTGGCGGCGGCCGGTTACGCGGTGCTCGGGTTCGGCACGCGCTACATGAACAACGACACCGACTGCCTGCACGAGCAGTGCGTGATCGACGTGAAGACGGTGCACGACGAGATGAAACGTCGTGGTGCCGAGGCCGTGGTGCTTCTCGGCAACTCGGGTGGCGGATCGTTGATGGCGCTCGCGCACGCCGAGGGCGGATTCGGCGATGGTTGGGTGGGCATGGCGGCTCACCCGGGCGAGGGCGTGTTCATGTTGCAGGTGATCGATCCGAGCGTGGCCGACGAGAACGACCCGTTCTCCACGGTTCCCGAACTCGACATGTACAACCCCGACAACGGCTGGCGGCCCTGGCCCGAGCCGTGTTCGTACGACAAGGAGTGGCTCGCTCGCTACCGGGCCGCGCAGGTCGAGCGCGTGGCGCGCATCGATGCGATCGCCAAGGCGAGCATCGCCGAATCGCTCGATGCTGCTGGTCGTCTGCGGAGTCTCGACAAGTCGAGCGACGCTGCCGGCTGGCGCGAGCAGCGACGTCGGGCGGTCTTCACGAAGTACCTCACGATCTATCGCACCCTCGCCGATCCCGCTTACCTCGATCTCTCGATCGATCCCGACGAACGTCCGATGGGTTCGCTCTTCGCCTTCCCCGATCCTTTCGACGCCAACTACGGCCGCGGAGGTCTGGCCCGCACGATGACGGCCCGAGGATGGCTGAGCACGTGGAGCGGACTCTCGAGTCACGCCAAGTTGGCCGACACCATGCCGCGGGTGAAGGTGCCGACGTTGCTGGTGCACCCCACGGCTGACACCGAGATCAGGGTGTGGCAGGCCAAAGAGATCGTCGACAACAGTGGTGCGGCCGACAAGACCTACGTGGAGATGAAGGGTGCGCCGCACTATCTCGAGGGTCATCGTCGAGAGGCCCTGACGATCGTCGCCGACTGGCTCGCCAAACGCTTCCCCTAACCGTTGTTCTGGTGCGGGAACTTCACCTCTGAGGTGAAGAATCCTCACCAGAACAACGGGGGTGGGGGTAAATATCCAGCGTGCGGTACTAAACCAAAAGTCTATGACGCCGTTCTCGGACGCTTTCGAAGGATCCATGCGACCGTCTGCCGGCTCCCTGCCACCGGCCGCCGGTGGTGGTTTCTGGTGCGGGATCTTCACCCTGGGGGTCGAAAATCCTCACCAGAACAACGGGGGTGGGTGGGGTTGGGGTGTCCTGCTACCAGCGGTAGCGTTCCCCACTCTTGTCTGACGGAACGTCCGTCGGCCCCAATCGATGTCCGCGCCAGCCCGGTTCACCGGGGACTACGCGGCGACAACCGAACCCGATGCTCCGCCGGTCCACGACCTGCGGAGCATCTGCGTGAGCGGCGCGAACCGCCCACGACACAGAAGTCAACAACAACCGGGGCAACCCGGTCCGGATGAAGAGGCTGCCGTATGGCAAAGACAGCGATCGTCGGCGAGAAAGTCGGCATGACACAGGTGTGGGTCGACGACAACCGCGTCGTCCCGGTCACCGTGCTGCGCGTCGAACCGGCGCGCATCGTGCAGGTGAAGACCTCCGAACGCGACGGGTACTCCGCGTTGCAGGTCACCTACGGGAACAAGAACTCCGCCAAGCTCAACAAGGCCGAGGCCGGACACTTCGCCAAGGCTGGTGTCGACGCCGGTCGTCGTCTCGTCGAGTTGCGTCTCGACTCGGTCGACGGTTTCGAGGTGGGTCAGGAAATCAAGGTCGATGCGTTGGCCAAGGGTCAGAAGATCGACGTCACCGCCGTGAGCCGTGGCAAGGGTTTCGCTGGCGGCATGAAGCGTCACAACTTCGGTGGACAGGGCGCGAGCCACGGCAACCACAAGCACCACCGCGCTCCCGGTTCGATCGGTTCGTGCAGCTTCCCAGGTCGCGTCTTCAAGGGTTTGCGCATGGCCGGTCATCTCGGTCACGAACAAGTCACCACCTTGAACCTCGAGGTGGTCGACGCCGATGTCGAGCGCAACCTGCTGCTGGTGAAGGGCTCGGTTCCCGGCCCGAACGGCGGCGTCGTGATCGTCCGCAACGCGGTGAAGGGGAAGTGAAGTCATGCCGTCGGTGACCCTCAAGAACCAGTCGGGCAAGGACGTCGGCTCGGTCGCTCTCAGCGACGCCGATTTCGGTCGTCAGCCGAACGTGCCGGTGATGCACCAGGTCGTCACGGCCCAGTTGGCGCATCGTCGCGCCGGCACCCAGAGCACCAAGACCCGCGCCGAGGTGGCCGGTGGTGGCAAGAAGCCCTTCAAGCAGAAGGGAACCGGCAACGCTCGTCAGGGTTCGATCCGCGCTCCCCACTTCTCGGGTGGCGGTGTCGCTTTCGGTCCGAAGCCGCGCAAGTACTCGCAGAAGACCCCGAAGCGAATGGTGAAGATCGCCCTGCAGTCGGCTCTCTCCGACCGCGCCAACGAGGGCAAGGTCGTCGTGGTCGACGCCTGGAACTTCGAGACTCCGAAGACCAAGGCCGCCGAGGCCGCTTTGGCCGCGCTCGGGGTGTCGGGTCGCGTGTTGGTGGTCGTGAAGCGCGGGGAGATCAACGCCATTCGCGCCTTCCGCAATCTCCCCGAGGTGCAGCTCATCGAAGTGAACGAGCTCAACGCCTACGACGTGCTCTGCAACGAGTACATCGTGTTCAGTCAGGCCACGCTGCCGAGCAGCGAGAACTCCAGCAGCGAGAACAAGGACGGCAACCGATGAAGGATCCCCGCGACATCATCATCGCGCCCATCGTGTCCGAGAAGTCGTACGCCCTCATCGAGCAGGGCGTGTACACCTTCAAGGTTCACGTCGACGCCAGCAAGCCCGAGATCCACGACGCAGTCGAGTCGATCTGGGGAGTGAAGGTGGTCAAGGTCAACACCCTCAACCGCCGCGGCAAGTTCCAGCGCACGCGCAACACCCAGCGCATCGGTCAGCGTCCCGCCACCAAGCGGGCCATCGTCACCCTGGCGGCGGGCAACGAGATCCCGCTGTTCGAGAACAACTGAGGACACCGTCATGGCAATCCGCAAGCGCAAGCCCACCTCGGCCGGTCGTCGGTTCCAGACCACGTCCGACTTCGCCGAGATCACCAAGACGACGCCGGAGAAGACCCTCCTCGTCAAGAAGTCGAAGTCCGGCGGTCGCAACGCATACGGTCGCAAGACCGCCCGTCACCGTGGTGGCGGACACAAGCAGCAGTATCGCCTCGTCGACTTCAAGCGCAACAAGGACGGCGTGACCGCCAAGGTCGCCGCCATCGAGTACGACCCGAACCGCACCTGTCGCATCGCGCTCCTGCACTACGCCGACGGCGAGAAGGCCTACATCCTCGCGCCGAAGGGCCTCGAGGTCGGTCAGCACGTGGAGAGTGGCCAGAAGGCCGACATCAAGCCGGGCAACGCGCTCCCGATGCGTTTCATCCCCGTCGGCACCATGATCCACAACGTCGAGTTGCGCCCGGGTCAGGGCGGCAAGATCGGACGCTCGGCCGGCATGGGTGTCCAGTTGGTCGCCAAGGAAGGCGAGTACGCGACGTTGCGTCTGCCCTCCACCGAAATGCGCCGCGTGCTCATCGACTGCCGCGCCACGGTGGGCGAGGTGGGCAACGCCGAGCACGAGCTGCTGAAGATCGGCAAGGCGGGTCGCAATCGCTGGAAGGGCGTGCGTCCGCAGACTCGTGGCGTTGCCATGAACCCCGTCGACCACCCGCTCGGCGGTGGCGAGGGCAAGACCTCGGGCGGTCGTCCCGCGGTGTCGCCGTGGGGCAAGCCCGAGCGTCGCACTCGCGACACCAACAAGGCGTCGCAGCAGTTGATCGTCCGTCGTCGTCGGTCCGGCAAGGGCCGTCGCTAGGAGAACAGGCAGAACATGTCACGCAGTCTGAAGAAGGGTCCCTTCGTGGACGACCACCTCTTGAAGAAGGTCGACGCCATGAACCAGGGCACCGACCGCAAGGTCATCAAGACCTGGAGCCGTCGTTCCACGATCATTCCCGACATGGTGGGTCACACCATCGCCGTGCACGACGGACGCAAGCACGTGCCCGTCTACGTCACCGAGTCGATGGTCGGTCACAAGCTCGGGGAATTCGCCCCCACCCGCACCTTCAAGTTCCACGCGGGACAGGAAAAGAACGTGAAGGGTAAGAAGTAATGACCGGTCCCAAGTTGAACGAGCGTGAGACGGTCGCCGGAGAGCGCACCGGCAACCGCGCCAGTGCCCGCAACGTGCGCATGTCGGCATCCAAGGCCCGCGTGGTTCTCGACCTCATCCGTGGTCTCGATGTCGTGAGCGCCGATCAGGTGTTGCAGTTCACCGAGCGCGATGCCGCCATCGTGGTTCGCAAGGTTCTCGCTTCGGCGGTCGCCAACGCGGTGAACAACAACGGGCTCGATGCTGCCTCCCTGTTCGTGCGTGCGTGCTACGCCGACGAAGGCCCCACCATGAAGCGGTTCCGTCCCCGCGCTCGTGGTCGCGCTGGTCGCGTGAACAAGCGCACGTGCCACATCGTCATCGTGGTCGACGTCCTCGACGAGGACACGCTGAAGGTCGTGGTCGCGCGACGCGAGCGCGCTCTGGCTGGCCGTCGCGCCGGCCGCGGCGTGGCCGATCGTCGTGCCCGCGTGGAGAAGAGCCGTCAGAGTCGTTCCTCCGCTGCCGGGTCGGACGACAAGGTCGACGAGTCGACCGACGACGCGACGATCGAGTCGAGCAACGACACGACCGTCGAGTCGACCGACGCCACCATCGAAGCAGCCGACACCCCGTCCGAGGAGAAGAACTGATGGGCCAGAAGATCAACCCGTACGGCTTCCGCCTTGGCGTCACCACCGAGTGGAAGAGCCGCTGGTTCAGTGAGCGTCAGTACAAGGAGTTCCTCACCGAGGACTGGAAGATCCGCGCCATGATCATGGACGGACTTCCCGAGGCCGCCATCAGTCGCATCGAAGTCGAGCGCAAGCCCGGCGAGACCCTCAAGGTCGACATCCACACCGCTCGCCCGGGCGTGGTCATCGGTCGCAAGGGTGCCAAGGCCGACGAGATCCGTGCCGGACTCACCCGCCTCACCGGCAATCCGCGCGTGCAGTTGAACATCGTCGAGATCAAGTCTCCCGAACTCGACGCGGCGCTCATCGCCCAGGGTGTGGCCGACCAGTTGGTCGGTCGTGTCGCGTTCCGTCGTGCCATGAAGCGCGCGGTGCAGAACGCCCAGAAGGCCGGCGCCCTCGGCATCCGCGTGCAGTGCTCCGGTCGCCTCGGAGGAGCCGAGATGAGCCGCACCGAGTGGTACCGCGAGGGACGCGTGCCGTTGCACACTCTCCGCGCCGACATCGACTACGGATTCCGGGAGGCTCGCACCTCGTCGGGTCGTGTCGGTGTGAAGGTCTGGATCTACCGCGGCGACATCTTGCCCTACAAGCCGATGTCCGATGACAAGATCGTCCGCGAGGCCGCCATGGCCGTCGGCGAGACCTCGGGCGGCCCCGGTCGTCGCGTGGTGTCGTCGTCGGGTCGCCCGAAGATCGGCGAGCCCGAGGTTGTCGCGGCCGAGCCCCTCCTGAAAGAAGCCGACCCCGACCTCGAGCGTCTGCTCGACGAGGAAGAAGAGATCGCCCGCCGCACGCACGACGGGCACGAGACCCCGCACTTCCGCGGACAGGACTGAACATGCTGAGCCCTCGCAAAGTCACCCATCGCAAGCACCACCGCGGCCGTATGAAGGGCCCATCCAAGGGTGGTAACGAACTTGCTTTCGGTCAGTACGGCATCCAGGCCCTCGAGCCGGCATGGCTCACGGCCCGCCAGATCGAGGCGGCCCGTATCGCCATGACCCGTCACATCAAGCGTGGCGGCAAGGTGTGGATCAACGTTTTCCCCGACAAGCCGGTCACCAAGAAGCCGGCCGAGACCCGCATGGGTTCGGGCAAGGGCAACCCCGAGTTCTGGGTCGCCGTCGTCAAGCCGGGTCGCGTGATCTTCGAACTGTCCTTCCCGGATCGCGCCCAGGCCATCGCGGCGCTCGAGAAGGCCGCCCAGAAGCTGCCCATCAAGGCCCGCATCATCTCGCGCGAGGAGACGATCTGATCATGGCGAACAAGGTGTCCAAGGAGCGCTCCGAATTGCGCGAACTCGATCTGGCCTCGTTGGTGGCACAACTCCGCGCCGCCAAGCAGGAGGCGCTGAACCTGCGGTTCCGCGCCGCCACCGGTCAGATCGACAACCACAGCGAGTTGCGTGCCGTGCGTCGGCGCATCGCCCGCATCAACACCCTCATCCGCCAGCGCGAGATCGCTGCGGCCGAGGCCGGGAAGTGAGAGAGATGTCCGAGAACGTCACCGAACAGGGCGCCGAGCGCAACAACCGCAAGGTCCGCGACGGGGTCGTGGTCTCCTCGAAGATGGACCGCACCATCGTCGTCGCGGTTGTCGAGCGGGTGCGCCACCCGAAGTACAACAAGTTCGTCATGCGCACCAAGAAGCTCTACGCCGACGACCAGGCCAACGACGCTCGCGAGGGCGACAAGGTGCGAGTCATGGAGACCCGCCCGCTGTCGAAGACCAAGCGCTGGCGTCTCGTCGAGATCGTCGAGCGGGCCAAGTGAGCGGCCGGGAAGCGACGGAGGAACAGAAATGATCCAGCAGGAAAGCCGACTTCGAGTCGCCGACAACAGCGGCGCCAAGGAAGTCCTCGTCATCAAGGTGCTCGGTGGCACGCGCCGCCGGTACGCCTCGATCGGCGACATCTTCGTGGCGACCGTCAAGGACGCCATTCCCGGAGCTCAGGTGAAGAAGGGTGACGTCGTGAAGTGCGTCGTCGTTCGCACCAAGAAGGAGAAGCGCCGCGCCGACGGCAGCTACATCCGCTTCGACGAGAACGCCGCGGTGGTCATCAAGGACGACCTCACGCCGCGCGGCACCCGCATCTTCGGACCGGTGGCCCGCGAACTCCGCGACAAGAAGTTCATGCGAATCGTTTCGCTCGCTCCGGAGGTGATCTGACATGAAGATCCGCAAGGGAGACACGGTCAAGGTCATCTCGGGCAAGGACAAGGGCAAGGAGGGCGTGGTCTCTCGCGTCATGCCGGCCGACAACAAGGTGATCGTCGACGGAATCAACGTCGCCAAGAAGCACCAGAAGCCCCGCAAGGCGAACGAGCAGGGTGGCGTGATCGATCGCGACATGCCGATCGACGCATCGAAGGTCATGCTCGTTCACAAGGGCAAGCCCACCCGAGTCGGTTTCAAGGTCAATGCCGATGGCACCAAGGTGCGCATCGCCCGCACGTCCGGCGAGGAGGTCTGATGTCCGCCGCCACCGCACCCCGCCTGAAGGTTCGTTACCAGACGGCCGTCCGCGATCAGTTGAAGAGCGACCTGGGCAAGAAGAACGTGATGCAGGTTCCGACGATCGAGAAGATCGTCGTGAACATGGGTGTCGGCAAGGCCACCCAGCAGCCGTCGCTGCTCGAGGGTGCCGTCGCCGACATGACCCGCATCACCGGCCAGAAGCCCAAGGTCACCAAGTCGCGCGACTCGATCGCCAACTTCAAGTTGCGCGAGAACCAGGCGATCGGCTGCAAGGTCACCCTGCGCGGTGACCGTATGTGGGAGTTCTTCGATCGACTGCTCGCCGTGGCGATCCCGCGTATCCGTGACTTCCGTGGCCTCCCGCCCCACTCGTGGGACGGACGCGGCAACTACACCTTCGGCCTGTCGGACCAGACGGTGTTCCCGGAGATCGACTACGACAAGATCGACGCTCCCCGCGGAATGGACATCACCATCGTGACCACCGCGACCTCCGACGAGGACGGTCGGGCCCTGCTCGACGCTTTCGGATTCCCGTTCAAGCGCGGCGCCGAGGCCGGCACCGCGAAGAAGAAGAAGTCATCCAATCGCCGTGGACCCGCCATGTCGGGCAAGAAGAAGTAATCGAGAGGTTCCAGGAAAATGGCAAAGAAGGCTCTCATCAACAAGTCGGCGGCCACGCCGAAGTACAAGGTGCGCGGGTACACCCGTTGCCGCAAGTGCGGTCGCGCCCGTTCCGTGTTCCGCAAGTTCGGATTGTGCCGGGTGTGCCTCCGCGAGATGGCCCACGCCGGCGAGATCCCCGGTCTGACGAAGTCGAGCTGGTGAGGTACCGATGCTGACTGATCCCATTGCCGACATGCTCACCCGCATCCGCAACGCCAACACGGCGATGCACGATGACGTGAAGATGCCCTCCTCGAAGCAGAAGGTCGCCCTGGCCAAGATCCTCGAGCAGGAGGGTTACATCGGCGGCTTCTCCGTGGCCCCCAACAGCAAGGGCCCGGGCGAGGTTCTCACCATCCAGATGAAGTACTCCGCCGAGCGTCGTCGCACCATCGTCGGCCTGAAGCGCATCTCCACTCCCGGCCTGCGGGTCTACCGCAAGTCGAGCAGCGTTCCGCGCGTGCTCGGCGGGCTCGGCGTGGCCGTCCTGTCCACCAGTCAGGGACTCATGACCGACCGCGAGGCGCGCAAGCGCAAGGTCGGCGGCGAAGTCCTTTGCTACGTGTGGTGACCAGAGGAGAACGACATGTCACGCATCGGTAAGGCTCCCGTCGTCGTCCCGTCCGGGGTCGACGTCAACATCAGCGGCGCCACCATTTCGGTGAAGGGCCCGAAGGGCACTCTCACCCGCACACTGGACGGTGGAATCACCGTCCGCAAGGACGACAACGCCCTCGTGGTCGAGCGTCCCGACGACTCGCGGCAGTCGCGCAGCCTCCACGGTCTGTCGCGCGCGCTCGTCCAGAACATGGTGGTCGGCGTCACTGAGGGCTTCACCAAGGAGCTCGAAATCGTGGGCGTCGGTTACCGCGCCGAACCGAAGGGTCCCAGTTCGCTGCGTCTGAACCTCGGCTTCTCGCATCCGGTCGACTTTCCCGGGCCCGACGGCATCACCTTCGAGGTTCCGGTGCAGACCCGCATCATCGTGAAGGGCATCGACAAGGAATTGGTGGGCCAGGTGGCCGCCAACATCCGTTCGATCCGCAAGCCCGAGCCCTACAAGGGCAAGGGTGTCCGCTACGTCGACGAGCGGATCCTCCGCAAGGCCGGCAAGGCCGGCAAGAAGTAACAGGACTCACGGAAGCGACACGGAGAACCCATGAGCAAGGTCAGCAACACCCGCCGCAGCGGACGACTTCGTCGTCACTCCCGCGTGCGCAAGAAGATCCACGGAACCGCGGAGCGTCCTCGTCTGTCGCTCTACCGCTCCAACAAGCACCTCATCCTCCAGGTGATCGACGACGATCTCGGCGTCACCCTGGTGTCGGTGTCGTCGGTCGAGTCCGATCTCCGGTCGGCCGGTGGTAGCACCGTCGAGGCCGCCGAGCGGCTCGGCACACTCGTCGCCGAGCGCGCCAAGGCCGTCGGAGTCAGCAAGGTCGTTTTCGATCGCGGTGGGTACCTCTACCACGGTCGCGTTGCCGCCGTCGCCGAGGCGGCCCGAGCCGCAGGACTGGAGTTCTGATGTCCAACGCCCCCGCCAACAATCCTCGCCAGGCCGGTCCGCAGGTCGATGGTGGTCGCGACTCGCGCGTGATCCACATCAATCGCGTGGCCAAGGTGGTCAAGGGTGGTCGTCGTTTCTCGTTCACCGCGCTCGTGGTGGTCGGTGACGGCAACGGCCGCGTCGGACTCGGCTACGGCAAGGCCAAGGAAGTTCCCCTCGCCATCCAGAAGGGGACCGAGGACGCCAAGCGCAACATGTTCGACGTTCCGTTGGCCGGCAGCACCATCACCCATCCGGTGATCGGTGTGCTGGGCGCCGGTCGCGTGCTCCTGAAGCCGGCGGCTCCCGGTACCGGCGTCATCGCCGGAGGTGCGGCCCGCATCATTCTGGAAGAGGCCGGTATCCACGACGTGCTGTGCAAGTCTCTCGGCTCGGCCAACGCCATCAACGTCGCTCGCGCGACCGTCGAGGGTCTGAAGTCGTTGCAGCGTCCCGACGAGGTCGCCAAGCGTCGCGGTCTCCCCGCCGACAGTTTCGTGCCCAAGGGTCTGCTGAAGGCCTACACCGAGCGCAAGCGCTCCATCGCCGCGGGAGAGTCGCACTGATGTCCGCCACCCTGAAGGTCACCCAGATCAAGTCCGGCAAGCACGCCAAGCCCAAGACCCGCGGAACCCTCCGCGCCCTCGGGCTCGGCCGGGTCGGCAAGACCAACACTCTTCCCGATCGTCCCGAGATTCGCGGGATGATCGCTCGAGTGCCCCACCTCATCGAGGTCGTCGAGTCCGACGCCTCCCAGCAGACGGAGAAGTGACATGCGCGTCGACGAACTCTCACCGGCACCCGGATCCAAGCGCTCGAAGAAGCGCGTCGGTCGCGGCATCGGCGGCAAGGGTGGAAAGACCGCCGGTCGTGGAACGAAGGGTCAGCACTCGCGTGGTCGCGGAAAGGTTGCCCGCGGTTTCGAAGGCGGTCAGATGCCGCTCAAGCAGCGCGTTCCGAAACTGAAGGGCTTCAACAACCCCTTCCGCGTGGAGTACCAGGCCGTGAACCTCGACACCATCGACGCGATCGGCGTCTCGACGGTCGACCCCGCGGCTCTGGCCGCGGCGGGTGTGCTGCACAAGGGAGCCCTCGTGAAGGTGCTCGCTCGCGGCGAGATCACCCGCAAGGTCGACGTGTCCGCGCACGCCGTCTCGAAGTCGGCCCAGGCCGCCATCGAGGCTGCCGGCGGTTCGGTCACCATCATCCCGCTGCCGTACAAGGTGCGTCCGGCCGCTCAGGGCAACCAGTTCACCAACCGCTGATCGTCCGCTCGGCGCCGAACATCACCGAATCGAAGGAGTCACCGTGCTGTCGAACCTGAAGAACATCTTCAAGGTGCCCGATCTGCGCAACAAGGTCTTCTTCACCGTCTTGATGGTGCTTCTGTACCGTCTCGGCACTCACGTGCGGGTGCCCGGTATCGACGACCAGGCGGTGCGTCAGTTGCGTGAGTCGGCTCGCCAGCAGGGTGCTCTCGGCTTCCTGAACCTTTTCTCGGGTGGAGCCTTCTCGAGCTTTGCGATCTTCGCGCTCGGAATCATGCCGTACATCACGTCCAGCATCATCATGCAGGTGTTGACGGTCGTGATTCCGAAGCTCGAGCAATGGCAGCAGGAAGGCGCGGTCGGTCAGCGCAAGATCACCCAGTGGACGCGTTACGTCGCCATGGCCATCGCCCTGCTGCAGGCCGCTGGTCTCACGTTCATCTTCGGTCAGGGCCGCGGATCGGCGTTCTTCACCGCCTCGCAGACCGCCCCCGACATCGTTCTGCTGCCCGATGGCATGTGGCCGCGCGGTCTGCTCGTGATCATCTCGCTGGTGGCCGGTACGGCTCTGCTGATGTGGATGGGCGAGCTCATCAGTCAGCGCGGAATCGGCAACGGCATGAGCATCCTGATCTTCGCCTCGGTGGTCAGCAGTCTTCCTTTCTCCTACTACTCGATCCTGCAGAGCAAGAAGTGGGTGGTCTTCGGCATCCTGGTGGCGATCTCGATCGGCATCCTCATCGCCGTGGTGCGCGTCGAACTCGGCCAGCGTCGAATTCCCGTTCAGTTCGCCAAGCGCGTCGTCGGACGGCGTCAGTACGGTGGACAGAGCACCTACATCCCGCTGAAGGTGAACCAGGCCGGAATCGTTCCGATCATCTTCGCCAGTTCGGTGCTGTTGCTCCCGGTGCTGGTCACCAACGTGATCGGAAGCGACCGCGGTTGGCGCCGCACCCTCACCGAGTGGGTCGACCGCAACCTGGTGAGCTCGCAGGGACTCCTCTACATCGTGGTGTTCGCCCTCCTCATCGTGGCTTTCGCCTACTTCTACAACTCGATCGCGTTCGACCCGGTGCGTCAAGCCGACCAGATCCGGCGTCAGGGTGGTTTCATTCCTGGAATTCGTCCCGGCCCCCAGACCGAGTCGTATCTGGCTCGGGTGGTGAACCGCATCACGCTTCCGGGAGCCCTGTTCGTCGCGTTCATCGCGATCCTTCCCTACATCGTGCTGTGGGTGGGCGACGTCCAGTCGTTCCCCTTCGCCGGAACCACGGTGCTGATCGCGGTCGGCGTGGCCCTCGAGCTGATGCGTCAGGTCGACAGCCAGCTGATGCTGCGCAACTACGAGGGATTCCTGAAGTGACGCCGGGCCGGCGTCGAGGAACGCGCCGGGGCTGAACGATGATCGCCGGTGTCCGACTGATCATCATCGGCCGGCAGGGCGCCGGCAAGGGCACCCAGTGCCAACGCATGTCGCGGCACTACGTCGTGCCGCACATCTCGACCGGCGACATGCTCCGGGCCGCCGTGCGCGAGGGGACCGAACTCGGACGCGAGGCCAAGGCCGTGATCGAGGCCGGCTCCCTGGTGGGAGACGACATCATGATCGAGTTGGTGCGATCGAGGCTCGAGCAGGACGACGCTCGCACCCGCGGGTACATCCTCGACGGCTTCCCGCGCACCGTGACCCAGGCCGAGGCTCTCGATGTCATCACCGAGCGCCATCCGATTCACGCGGTGATCGACCTCGATGTGCCCCGCGAACTCGTCATCGATCGCATCTCAGCCCGACGCACCTGTCGCGACTGCGGAACCAACTATCAGGCGCGGGGCGGTGAACGTCATCCCTGGATCTGCGACCAGTGCGGGGGAGACGTGGTGCAGCGCGACGACGACACTCGCGAGGCCGTCGTACGTCGCCTCGACCTCTACGAGTCCCAGACCGCTCCCTTGCTCGAGTACTACGGGGGCAAGGGTCGTCTGACGGTCGTCGACGGTCGGGGCAGCCCCGATCAGGTTTTCCACAGCCTGACCACGGCCATCGAAGCGGCTCGAGGGTCGGCATGAACCCGGGCCGACCGGCGACCCCGACCCCCACCGGGAACTCGGCTTTTTCGGGCCTGTGTAGTGACGGATTTCCCCCGGTAGCCTCGCCAGTCGGTCTCGTCGCCGGTCTGGAGTCGTCCTCGACCCCCGCCCTCGACGTCGCCCACGCGAGTTCTGCTCACTGAATTTCCAGCCAAGGAGGCTTTTCTGGCCAAACCCAAAGACGACGCCATCTTGCTCGAGGGGATCATCCTCGAGTCCCTCCCGAACGCGATGTTCCGGGTCGAGCTCGAGAATGGCCACAAGGTGTTGGCGCACATCTCGGGAAGGATGCGAATGAACTACATCCGCATCCTCCCCGGCGACAAGGTCCAGGTGGAACTCACTCCTTACGACCTCACCCGGGGACGTATCACCTACCGACACAAGTGAGCGATCGCGGCAGGCGATCGAACGAAGTGAATCGAGCTCGAACCAATCGAGCACCAACCAATCAACACGAACAACGAACTACCAATACCAGCAAGAAGCGAGATGACCGATGAAGGTCCGACCCAGTGTGAAGAAGATCTGTGAGAAGTGCAAGGTGATCCGTCGTCACGGACGAGTCATGGTCATCTGCGAGAACCCGCGGCACAAGCAGCGGCAGGGCTGAAAGAACAGGAAAGCAAGGCATGGCTCGAATTTCCGGCGTCGACATTCCGCGCGAGAAGCGTGTGGAGGTCGCCCTCACCTACATCTACGGCATCGGTCGTCCGACGTCGCTGAAGATCTGCTCGTCGCTCGGGATGAACCCCGACACCCGCGTGCGCGATCTCACCGAGGACGAGATCAATCGCATTCGTGTCTGGGTCGACCAGAACATCACCGTCGAGGGTGACCTGCGGCGCGAGGTGCAGCAGGACATCCGCCGCAAGATCGAGATCCAGTGCCTCCAGGGTGTCCGTCACCGCAAGGGCCTTCCGGTGCGCGGTCAGCGCACCAAGACGAATGCCCGTTCCCGCAAGGGCCCCAAGAAGACGGTGGCCAACAAGAAGAAGGCAGTGAGGAAGTAGGTCATGGCCAAGCCGAAGCCGGGCGGGCGTCGCCCCCGCAAGCGCGAGCGCAAGAACGTTGCCGTTGGCGTTTGCCACATCAAGTGCTCGTTCAACAACACCATCGTCAGCATCACCGACACCGAGGGCAACGTCATCGCGTGGGCATCCGGTGGCACCGCCGGATACAACGGTTCGCGCAAGAGCACTCCGTTCGCCGCCCAGGTTGCCGCCGAGAAGGCGGCGAAGGCCGCCTTCGAGCAGGGCATGCGCCGCGTCGAGGTGCACGCCAAGGGCCCGGGTGCTGGCCGTGACACCGCGGTGCGTTCGCTGCAGAACACGGGCATCGAGGTCACCGGCGTCAAGGACGTGTCGCCCATGGCGCACAACGGCTGCAAGCAGCCCAAGCGGAAGAGGAACTGAGTCATGGCCCGCTACACCGGACCCAAGGTGCGCTTGTCGCGCCGCCTCGGCGTCAACGTCTTCGAGAACACCAAGGGGAGCAAGGCGCTCGAGCGTCGTCCCTTCCCGCCGGGACAGCACGGTCGCACCCGTCGTCGTTCGGCGGGCAGTGAGTACCTCACCCAGCTCCAGGAGAAGCAGAAGGCCAAGTACATCTACGGCGTTCTCGAACGCCAGTTCCGCAAGACGTACGAGGAAGCCAACCGTCTCGCCGGTCCCACCGGTGAGAACCTGCTGCGCTTGCTCGAGTTGCGCCTCGACAACGTGGTGTATCGCGCCGGTTTCGCCTCCACCCGGCCGCAGGCCCGTCAGTTCGTGAGCCACGGTCTCGTGCTCGTGAACGGCAAGCGGCTCAACATCCCGTCGGCCAAGGTCAAGCCCGGTGACGTCGTGTCGCTGTCGGCCAAGGCTCGCAACATGATCGTCATTCAGCACAACATCGACGTTCTCGACCGGTCGCTCGTCGGCTGGCTCGAGGCCGGCGACGGTGGCAAGCAGGTCACCGTCCGCACCGAGCCATCGCGCGAGCACATCGACGTGCCGGTGCGCGAACAGCTCATCGTCGAGCTCTACTCGAAGTAGTCACCCCACCCACCCAAGGAAGAGACAACATGCTCGTCATCCAGCGCCCCGCGGTCGAAGCCGTCAACGAAGAGTCGAACAACCGTCAGCGGTTCTCGATCTCTCCGCTCGAGCCCGGCTTCGGTCACACGATCGGCAACTCGCTCCGGCGCACGTTGCTCTCGTCGATTCCCGGTGCGGCGATCACCTCGGTCAAGTTCGACGAGGCGCTGCACGAATTCGACACCATCGAAGGAGTCACCGAGGACGTCACCGACATCATCCTCAACCTGAAAGACGTCGTGCTCAAGTCCTTCGTCGACGAGGCGGTCACTTTGCGTCTCGACGTTCGTGGTGACGCCGTGGTCACCGCGGCCGACATTCGTTGCCCCGCCGACGTCGAGATCCTCAACCCTGGTCTCGTGATCGCCCACGTGAACTCGAAGGGTCGCCTGGCGATCGACCTCACCGTCGAGCCCGGCAAGGGTTATCTCTCGTCGGATCGCGATTCCGGCTCGCGCACCATCGGGACGATTCCGGTCGACGCCATCTTCTCGCCGGTTCGCCGCGTGATGTTCGAGGTGCAGCCCACCCGTGTCGAGCAGTCGACGAACTACGACAACCTGGTGATCGACATCGAGACCGACGGCACCATCTCGCCGCGCGAGGCCCTGGCTTCGGCCGGAGCCACGCTCCGCAACCTGGCCGATCTGGTCGCCAACCTGTCGAGCGAGCCCAAGGGTCTCGAGTTGGGTGAGGTCATCGCGGCTTCCGGCTCCAGCCCCGATCTCGACATCCCGATCGAGGACCTCGATCTGTCGGAGCGCCCCCGCAACTGTCTGAAGCGCGCCCAGGTGAACACCATCGGCGAGCTCCTGCAGAAGTCCGAGGACGATCTGTTGAACATCACCAACTTCGGCAACAAGAGCCTCGATGAGGTCAAGCAGAAGCTGGACGAGCGCGGTCTCACGCTGCGCGGCTGACCAGAAGGAACATCCCATGCCCGCAACACCCCGTCGTGCCCGCAAGTTCGGAGGTAGCTCCGCGCACCAGAAGTTGATGATGGCCAACCTGGCCGCGTCGCTCTTCGCCGCCGAGGCCATCGAGACCACCGAAGCCAAGGCCAAGGCACTGCGTCCGATCGCCGAGAAGCTGATCACCAAGGCCAAGAAGGCTCAGACCGGTGACGCCGCCAGCCTGCACCGCATCCGTCAGCTGCAGTCGTACCTCGGCGACAAGGAGATGACGGCCAAGCTCGTCAACGACATCGCCCCGCGTTTCGCCGAGCGCAACGGTGGCTACCTGCGAATCATGAAGCTCGGTCCGCGCCACGGTGACAACGCTCCGATGGCTCGCGTCGAACTCGTCTGAGCCCTCGGCTCCCCGTCTGATGACCGAACGATCGGTCGCCGATGAACCCGCCGGTCGGCGGGTTCGTTTGTTGGTGGCCTACCTCGGCACCTCCTTCCACGGTTTCGCCGAGAACGAAGGTGTCTCCACCGTGGCCGGCACGTTGCGAGCCGCACTGTCGACGATCTCTCGCCGCGACGTGGACATCACCGGAGCCGGGCGCACCGATGCCGGAGTGCACGCCCGTGGACAAGTGGTGAGTTGCGTTCTGCCGCTCGATGTCGACCTCGATTCGTTGCCACGGCGTCTCACCAAGATGTGTGCCCCGGGCATCGTGATTCGAGCCGTCGAGGCGACCGATGACGACTTCGACGCCCGTTTCTCGGCCCTCTGGAGGCACTACCGCTACGAGGTACTGAACGATCCCGTCGCCGATCCCTTCCTGGCCGGTCTCACGTGGCACGTCGAGACCCCGTTGGCTCTGCCGCTCATGCAGATGGGTTGTGACCCGCTAGTGGGGGAGCACGACTTCTCGTCGTTCTGTCGGCGACCCAAGGTCGAGGGTCCCGCCGAGCCGTCGATGACGCGTCGGGTCGTCTCGGCCGCCTGGTCGGAGCATCGCACCGACTCCGGCCAACGTGTCCTGCGATTCGAGATCCGGGCCAATGCTTTTTGCCACCAGATGGTGCGCTCGATCGTCGGGACCCTGGTGGACGTGGGGCGTCAGCGCATCACCCCGGGTGAGATCTCGGGCATCCTGCGTGCCCGAGACCGCACGGCGGCCGGAACCGTGGCCCCACCGGAGGGTCTGACCCTCTGGGAAGTGGGCTACCCCCGGCCGTTCACCTGCTGAATCGCCGGAACGACACGCCGGAACGACACGCCGAACGGGGTCCGCCCGGGTCGTTTTCGGTCCGGGCGCCCGTATCCTTTCCCGGTTGCCTCTCCAGGTCGTCTCGGCGGTTCCCGCCGGCCCGCCACGAGCCCGGCATCGATGTCCCACGACACGAAAGAACGAACCATGGGTACCTATTCGCCGAAAATCAGTGAGGTCACGCGCGAGTGGCACGTGATCGATGCCGAGGGCATGGTCCTCGGTCGCATCTGCACCGAGGCCGCCCGCATCCTGCGCGGCAAGCACAAGCCGGTGTTCGCCCCGCACATGGACATGGGCGACCACGTGATCATCATCAACGCCGACAAGGTCGTGATGACCCGCAACAAGATGGACAAGCACATGGTGCACACCTACTCGGGCTATCCGGGTGGTTTGAAGAGTGAGACCTACGCCAACCTTCTTGCTCGTCGGCCCGACGAGGCGATCCGTGGTTCCGTGCGCGGAATGCTCCCGAAGGGACCGCTTGGTCGTCAGATGATCAAGAAACTGAAGGTGTACGCCGGCTCCGAGCATCCGCACGGCTCGCAGAACCCGAAGACGCTCGTGATCGAACACGCCAAGGCCCGCTGACGGGACCGACAGAGGACGAAGGAAGAAGAACATGCCGCAGCCCCTCACCCAGACCACTGGTCGCCGCAAGTCGGCCGTCGCTCGCATCCGCGTGCGCCCCGGCTCGGGCAAGGTCACCGTCAACGGGAAGCCGATCGAGCAGTACTTCGGCACCACCAATCAGCGCAACGCCGCCGTCGAGGCGCTTCGCGTCACGAACACGACCGAGCAGTACGACGTCGACGCCACGATCATCGGGGGTGGTGTCACCGGTCAGTCCGGTGCGATGCGCATGGGTCTGGCCCGTTCGCTCGCCGAACTCGATCCCGAGGCCCGTCCGGCGTTGAAGAAGGCCGGTCTTCTCACTCGCGATTCTCGTCGCAAGGAGAGCAAGAAGTACGGCCTCAAGAAGGCCCGCAAGGCGCCTCAGTACACGAAGCGCTGAGTCGCGGCGCCCGGTCACGGCCCCGAATCACGCGTCCATGCCGGAGGCAGGTTTTCCGAGGTTCGGAACCGACGGGGTTCGCGGTCCGGCTCTCTCCCGTATCAGTCCGGAGTTCTCTCTCGCCCTCGGACGGGCGGCAGCCCGCGTGTTGGGCGCCGAGAGAATCGTGCTGGCCCGCGACACTCGGCTCTCCGGTCCGGTGCTCGCGTCGGCTTTCGCCGCTGGTGCGGCCGCCGAGGGCTGCCGAGTCGACGAGTACGGCGTGCTTCCGACTCCGGCGATCGCCCGCCTGTCGGCGGTGAAGAACGTGCCGGCCGCGATGATCACCGCGTCGCACAACCCGTATCACGACAACGGCATCAAGTTGTTCGCCGCCGGAGGGCGAAAGATCCCCGATGTCGTGCAGGTGCGAATCGAGGACGAGTTGCAGCGAGTGTCGACCGATCCGACCTCGTCGGTCGAACCGGCACCGATCGTCGTGCGCACCGACGGCATGTCGGGCTACGTGGGTGATCTGGTCGGTCGCTTCGGGGAAGGGGCGTTGTCGGGTTTGCGCCTCGTCGTCGATTCGGCCAACGGGGCCATGAGTGCGATCGCTCCCGACGCTCTGCGTCGGCTCGGTGCCGAGGTCATCAGCCTCAGCGACGCACCCGACGGCACCAACATCAACCTCGACTGCGGTGCGACCTCTCCCGATGCACTGCGTGACTTCGTGGCCAAACTCGACGATGTCGACATGGGCTTCGCCTTCGACGGCGACGGTGATCGGGAGATCGCGGTCGATGGCTCCGGCAACGTGGTCGACGGCGATCGTCTCATCGCGTTGTCGGCCGTCGATCGTTTCCGTTCCGGACGTCTCGCTGGTGGAGTGGTCGTGGCGACCGTGATGGCGAATCTCGGCTTCCATCGGGCAATGGAAGCCGCCGGCATCCAGGTGATCACCACTCCGGTGGGCGATCGTCACGTACTCGATGCCATGGAGGACGGTGGATTCGTCCTCGGAGGTGAACAGAGCGGACACATCATTCATCGCGACATGGCCACCACGGGAGACGGTCTGCTGGCCGCCGTGGCCACCGCCGAACTCGTGCGCCGTTCGGGTCGTTCGCTCGCCGACCTGGCGCGTGAGTCGATGACGTCGTTCCCGCAAGTGCTCCTGAACGTCGAGGTCGGGCACCGACCCGACGACGCCGCGACGGTGTTGGCCGCCGACATCGCCGCCGAGGAGGCCCGACTGGGCTCGGACGGTCGGGTGCTGGTTCGGGCCAGCGGAACCGAAGCGCTGGTGCGGGTGATGGTGGAAGCGGCTGATGTCGACGACGCCCGCGCCGCCGCCGAACGCTTGGCCGCGGCGGCCCGGCGACACCTGTCCTGAGCGACTCGTCTCGAGAGCGTGGTCTGCTGGCCAACCCCGAACGACCACCGGTGGACGTGACGTCGACCGGGACCCCTCGTGCGTCGTCGGTAGCCTGACCGCCATGTGCGGCATCATCGCCTTGGCCGCCCGTCCGGCTCGCCGAGAGGCTCCGACGGCCAGTGAGATTCTCGACGCCCTCGATCGGGCGGTGAGTTCCGACGACCCGGCCGAGGCCGCGCGAGCGGCGTTCGCGGTCGACTCGTCGTTGCGGGGGGTTCCCGGTCTCGAGTGCCTGCTTCATCAGCGTGATCTGGTGGCCGCGATCACCGAGCGGCTCGACCGTCTCGACTCCGCGATCGCGGCGCACGACCGCACTCTCGACGCGGTGCCGGCCGAGAACATGGAGGAGATCGCCGCTGGCATCATCGCGCTGCGCGACGCCACGTGGGCCATTCGACGCGACCGACTCGGCATGGCCCGTCGTGTCGAGGATCTGGCGGGACGCGATGCCGGTCGACCGGCGGTGGCGGCGTACCACATGATCGAGCAATCGTTCGCCGCCATCGACCGTCTCGAGGTTCGCGGTCGTGACTCGGCCGGCATCCACCTGTTCGTCTGGGATCATGCCATCGCCGTCGACGATCCCTCTCTGGCCGAGGCGGTGCGCCACCGCAGCGACGATCCGCTGTTCTTGAACCGGTCGGTTCGTGCCATCGACGACGGTCGGGTTCTGTCGTTCGTCTACAAGGCAGCCGCCGAGATCGGTGAACTGGGCGACAACACCGCGGCGATGCGCGCCGCCGTGCGCGACGACGACCTGCTGCGTCGCGCGCTCGCCGGTCCGTCGACCCGGGTGTCTCTGGTGGGTCACACGCGGTGGGCGAGCGTCGGCATCATCTCCGAGCCCAACGCCCATCCGGTGAACAGCGAGAGCGACTCGGACGTCGAGGGTCCGTACGTGATCGCCGCCCTCAATGGTGACGTCGACAATCACGCCGATCTGCGCATCCAGCACGGTTTGCGTTTCCCGGCACCCATCACCACCGATGCCAAGGTGATTCCGGCCCTGGTCGCACTGCACGGACGCTCGACGAACGACGCCACCGAAGCCTTCCGACGGACGGTCTCGGCCTTCGAGGGATCGGTGGCCATCGCGGCGGCCGACTCCTCGGATCCCGAGCGCATCCTTCTCGCGTTGCACGGAAGCGGCCAGGGTCTGTACGTCGGTCTGGCCGACGACCTCTTCATCGCCGCCAGCGAACCGTACGGCGTGGTGGAGGAGACGAGTCGTTACGTGCGCATGGACGGCGAGGGCACCGTCGACGGCACGCGCGGACAGATCGTGGTGCTCGACGGTCGTTTGGCCGGTGAACTGGACGGCATCACCCGGCTGTCGTACTCGGGCGCGCCGTTGCCCCTCGTCGAGACCGATGTGGTGCGCGCCGAGGTCACCACCCGAGACATCGATCGTGGCGACCATCCGCACTATCTGCTGAAGGAGATCTCCGAGGCCCCCGACAGTCTCCGCAAGACCCTCCGGGGACGGATCGTCGAAACCGACGGTCGGGCCCGCGTGGTGCTCGGCCCGAAGTCGATGCCCCCCGACGTGGCTCGGCGCCTGTCCGACGGCTCGATCGACAAGGTTCGCGTGATCGGACAGGGGACCGCCGCCGTGGCGGGACAAGCCTGTGCCCTCATGCTGGACGAACTCTGCGACGGAGCGCTCGACGTCGATCCGGTCACCGCCACCGAGTTCTCGGGATTCGGTTTGCGACTCGACATGAGCGACACCTTGGTGGTTGCGGTGAGTCAGAGTGGCACCACCACCGACACCAACCGCACGGTCGATCTGGCCCGGTCGAGAGGTGCCGCGGTGATCGCGATCGTGAACCGCCGCGGGAGCGATCTGTGCGACAAGGCCGACGGTGTGATCTTCACGAGCGATGGCCGTGACGTCGAGATGAGCGTGGCGTCCACCAAGGCCTTCTACGCGCAAGTGGCGGCTGGCGTGTTGTTGGCGTGCGCGATCTCCGAAGCAGTCGGCCGGGGAAGCGACCTTCGTCGTCACGAGTTGTTGTCGTCGCTCGGTCGCCTGCCCGACGCGATGCGAGAGGTGATCGCCCGCCGCGCGACGATCGGTGACATCGCCCGGAGGCTCGCTCCGTCGCGTCGGTACTGGGCCGTGGTGGGCAACGGACCGAATGCGATCGCCGCCCTCGAGGTGCGCATCAAACTGAGCGAGCTCTGCTACAAGTCGATCGCCTGCGACATCACCGAGGACAAGAAGCACATCGACCTCTCGAGCGAACCGCTCATCCTCGTGTGCGCGGCCGGTCTCGTGGGCAGCAACGCCGATGACGTGGCCAAGGAGATCGCGATCTTCCGTGCCCACAAGGCCACCCCCATCGTGGTGGCGAGCGACGGCGAGGCCCGTTTCTCCAGTGCCGCGGCGGTGATCCCCGTGCCCGAGATCGATCGTTCTCTCGGGTTCGTGCTGAGTTCGATGGCCGGTCATCTCTTCGGATATGAAGCGGCGCGAGCGATCGACGATCTGGCTCGTGGTCTGCGCGAGACTCGCGACGTCGTCGAGCAGGCGATCGGTTCCGAGATCGACGGCGACGCGGTGCTGCGCCGTCTGCGGACCGCGCTGGTTCCGGCCGTCGAACGGTTCCGCGACACCATGCGGTCGGGTGCCTACGACGGTCACCTCGAGGCCAGCACCGCGGTGCGGTTGGCGTCGATGCTGCGGATCGTTCTCGCCGACTCCCCGGTCGAGACCCATCAGGCGGAGTCGGGCAAGGTGGGTTCGCCGGCCGCCGTCGTCGACGATCTGACGGCGGCCCTCAACCGTGCCATCGACGAACTCACCCGACCGATCGACGCCATCAAGCACCAGGCCAAGACGGTGACGGTGGGAATCTCGCGCAGCGACGAGGGAGTACTGGATCGCGCGCTCGTGCAGGCCGTGCTCGGCGCCGGCACCGGTCGCGACGTGCTGTCGTACCGCACGCTGAAGGTGTTGGCGGATCTCGATCCGGCCGTCGAGTCGGTGGTGGGGTACACCCGTTACCGCATCGAAGGTGATCCGGAGGGTCGCGACGCCACCATCGCCGTCGTCGACCGGGGCGGGCTCTCGCGGGAGCTCACGAGTCGGGTGGAACGCAATCCGGCCCTCGTCGGCACCAAGCGTCGAGTGGCGGTTCAGCGAGAGGTGCTGGTGGCGCGGGGACGAGGTGACGGACGCACCGTGGTGATGATCCCCGAGGTGAAGGCCGGTTCGACCGTCGGTCTCATGCTCCTGCACGTGCGATTCCACGATCTATTGCCGGCCGCGGTGGCACGCACCGTGCTTCAGGGATACGACCAGCGCTACGACCGTCTGGTCGACTGGGTGTCGGAAACCGAGGGCGAGTTCCGCGACGAGTTGTTGGCGTCGGTGCCGGTGGTTGATCTGCTGGTGCTGCCCATCAGCGACGTCGCCGACCGCTGGCGTTCGTGAACCGAACCGACATGGGCGGTTCGGTGATCGTCGGTGTCGGTGTCGATGCCGTCGACATCGCGAGATTCCGAGCCACTCTGGAACGCACGCCGTCGATGCGCACTCGTCTCTTCACGGCCACCGAACTGGAGTACGTCGCGACACTCGCCGATCCCGTTCCTTCGCTCGCGGTTCGTTTCGCCGCGCGAGAGGCAGTGATGAAGGCCATGCACATCGGACTGGGCTCGTTCGATTTTCACGACGTGGAGGTGCAACGAGACGAGTCGGGGGCTCCGCGGGTGATCCTGTCGGGTCGGGCCGCCGCTCAGGCCGCCGCTCGGGGAGTCACCGACTGGCACGTGAGTCTCACGCATTCCGACACCACGGCCATCGCCTACGTCGTGGCGGTCGGTGTTCTCGCGGTGACCGACGGTGATTCCCGATGAGACCGGTGGTGACTCCCGAACAGATGCGAGCCGTCGACCTCGCGGTGGCGGCGGCCGAGGGCGGCTCGTTGTCGGGCGCCATCGAACGGGCCGGTTGGGCGGTTGCCGAACGCGCGCGTCGAATGCTGGGCGGAACCTACGGTCGGCGCGTTCTGGTGGTGGCCGGACCGGGAAACAACGGAGCCGACGGTCGGGTTGCGGCGCGGGTACTCGGTGAATGGGGGGTGAGGTGCGTCGTCCTCGACGCTCTCGGCTTCGACTCCCCGAGCCTGGCCGCCGTCGAACGCACGGGACGTCTGGATCTCGTGATCGATGCGGCGTTCGGTACCGGTTTCCGGGCCGATGGACGGGCCGAGTGGTCGCCTCCGCGCGTGTCGGTGCCGGTGCTCGCCGTCGATGTCCCCTCGGGCGTGAACGGACTCGACGGCTCGGTGCACGGCGATCCATGGTCCGCGTCGGTCACCGTCACCTTCGGCGCGCTGAAGCCGGGACTCCTCTTTCGCCCGGGTGCCGGACTGTGCGGAGACATCGACGTGGTCGACGCTGGTCTGGCCGCCCATCTCGCCGCCCAGCCGATCGACACCCGAGTGATCGAGGACGACGATGTGAGAAGTGGTTGGCCGCGTCGTGGGGCCGACGCCCACAAGTGGCGCAGTGGACTCTTCGTCGTTGCTGGTTCGAATGGCATGGCCGGTGCTGCTCGTCTCGCGTGCGACGGCGCGTTGCACGCCGGCGCGGGCATCGTTCATCTGGTGACGCCGGGAGGGGTGTCCGACCGACAGTTGCCGACCGAAGTGGTGCGACGGTCGTCGTCGACCCTCGGTTGGGCCGACGACGTTCTGGCGATGCTCGCCGAGCGCCGGGGCTTCGGCGCGGTCGTGGTCGGTCCCGGACTCGGTCGTGACGACGCCGTCGCGGCGGGTGTGCGTCGCCTCGTCTCGGAGGCCGACCTGCCGATGGTGGTGGACGGAGACGGGTCGTGGGCGTTGTCGTGGGGTTCCGAGTCGCCGTCGGTTCTGATCGGTCGTCGTCGCGCCGCCACCGTGCTCACCCCTCACGATGGCGAGTTCACGTCGCTCCACGGCTCGCCCCCGGGCACCGACCGGATCCACGCCACCCGGCGTCTCGCGTCGTCGACCGGAGCGGTGGTGCTCCTGAAAGGACCCACCACCGTGGTGGCCGACCCGTCCGGGCGTTGTGCGGTCGTCCGCGCCGGCGACGATCGTCTCGCCACCGCCGGCTCCGGTGACGTTCTGGCCGGAGTCGTCGGAGCAGCCATCGCCGCCGGTGCGCCGGCGTTCCAGGCGGCTGCGCTCTCGGCTCACGTGCACGGGATGGCGGGTCGACGGGGTCACCGGATCGGCCTCGTCGCCGGTGACCTCCCGGCACTGGTGGCCGAGGTGCTCTCGGGTCTGGCCGGGGCAGAATCGTCGCCGTGAGACCCGAACGCTGGACCTGGGCCGACGTCGACCTCGATGCGGTGCGCCACAACGTGCGCCTGCTCGCCGACGTGGCGGCCCCGGCTCGGTTGTTGGCCGTGGTGAAGGCCAACGCGTACGGTCACGGCGCGGTGCCGGTGGCCGAGGCGGCACTCGAGGCCGGTGCGCACGCCCTCGGGGTGGCGCTGGTTCAGGAGGGTGTCGAACTGCGCCGAGCGGGAATCGAGGCGCCGATCCTCGTGTTGTCGGAGCAACCTCCCGAGCAGATTCCCGATCTCGTGGCGCACGGACTCGTCGCCACCGTGTACACGATCCCGTACATCGATCTGATCGCCGAGGCGGCGCGTCGGGTCGACGTCACGAACGTCGAGGTGCACCTGAAGATCGACACCGGAATGCATCGCGTCGGGGCCCAGCCATCGGCGGCGGTCGAGTTGGCCGGTCGTTTGGCGGCCAGGTCGCCGCAACTGGTGGTGGGTGGCGTGTTCACGCACTTGTCGTCGGCCGACCTGCCCGACTCCGACGAGACCGATCGGCAACTCGATCTCTTCGATGCGGTGCTCGAGGATCTGCGACGGGCCGGCCGTTCTCCGGAGATGGTGCACGTCGCGAACTCGGCGGCCACCCTGGCTCATCCGCGCGCCCGGCGCGACATGGTGCGCATCGGCATCTCCATGTACGGCATCGCCCCCGACCCGGCACTCGCTCACCTGTGCGCCGGACTGCGCCCGGCGATGTCGTTGCGTTCGCGGGTTTCGCTCGTGAAGACGGTGAAGGCGGGCGACGGCGTGTCGTACGGTCTCCGCCATCGTTTCGTTGCACCGGCGCGCGTGGCCACCGTGCCGGTGGGCTACGCCGACGGTGTGCCCCGACGCTTGTTCGGTACCGGCGGCGAGGTTCTGATTCGGGGTCGGCGACGTCCGATCGTCGGTGTCGTCACGATGGACCAGTTGATGGTGGAGGTCGACGACGACGTCGTGGAGGGAGACGTCGTCACGTTGTTCGGCGTGGACGAGCACGGTGAGCGGGTCGAGGCGAACGAGTGGGCGTCGCGTCTCGGAACGATCGGCTACGAGATCGTGTGCGGAGTGTCGGCACGCGTCCCGAGACGTCATTCCCGCTAGTCCGTAGGCTCTCCACGTGCTCTCCATCGACGTGCAGTCGCTCGACGGGTCGGGTCGCGTGGCCGCGGCACTGGCCGGTTTGGTGCGGGCCGGGGACGTCGTGGTGCTCGCGGGCGAGATGGGAGCCGGCAAGACCGCGTTCGCGCGGGCGTTCGGCTCGGCGTTCGGAGTGGACGAACCGGTGACGTCGCCGACCTTCACGCTGGTTCACACCTACGGCGGCGGACCGATGCCGATGCATCACGCCGATCTGTATCGCCTGGACACCGTGAACGAGGTGGCCGATCTCGGCCTCGACGAGATCGTCGGCGACGACGGCGTGTTGCTGGTGGAGTGGGGTGACGTGGCCTCCGACGTTCTCGGACCCCATCTCGAGGTTCGTCTGCTGCGGGTGGTCGACGCTCCCGACGACCATCGAACCATCGAGATCCGCGACGTCGGCGGCCGCTGGACGTCTCGCTGGGATCGCTTGGCGTCGGCGGTGGCGTCGTGTTGATCCTCGGTATCGAAACCGCCACCGACCGGGTCGGAGTGGCCCTCGGCGAACGGGATTCGGTGGTGGCTCTCGTCGAGATCGACCGGGGTCGACGCCATGCCGAGATGTTGATGCCGGCCGTCGAGTTCGCGTGTCGCGAGGCCGACGTGAGCCTGCCCGAGATCGGTGCCGTCGCTGTCGACGTCGGTCCGGGTCTCTTCACGGGCATGCGCGTGGGCATCGCGACCGCCAAGGCTCTGGCACGAGCGTTGAACGTCCCGACGGTGGGAGTCGGTTCGCTCGAGTTGTTGGCCCATCCGCTTCGTGGCGACGACCGACTGGTGGCCTCGGTCATCGATGCTCGCAAGGGCGAACTCTTCTACCGCTTCTTCCGGTTCGAGGACTCCACCGCGCGTCCGGTGCGCCCGGTGTCGGAGGCGCGGTGCGCGTCGATCGACGATCTGGAGGCGGACTTGCGCGAACGAGGAGTCGAGGCGACGTGCGTGGGTGACGGAGCGCGCTTGCACCTCGATCGTCTCTCGGCCGTTCCGCACTGCACGGTCGCCGCGTCGTCGGTCGCCCATCCCTCGGCGGCTTCGTTGGTGGAGATCGCCCGTCGACGGGTCGATCGCGAGGAGTGGACGGATCCGGGCTCGCTGGCCGCCGACTACCTCCGACTACCCGATGCGCAGATCAACTGGTCGACGAGAGAAGCGACGTCGAGTTCGACGGGGGAGTCGCCGTGAACGTGACCATCGAGCCCTTGCGTCCACGGCACATTCGTTCGATCATGCCGCTCGAGGAACGCGCGCATCGCAAGCCGTGGTCGGCCGGCGTGTTCCGCGACGAGCTCGAGCAAGCCGAGCGTGGCGGGCGCTACTACGTGCTCGCCAAGCGCCTCGGCGAACCGGCCGGCTACGCGGGGCTGATGTTCACCGCCGGCGAGGCTCACGTCACGAACGTGGTGGTCGACGAACAGCACCGTCGACTGGGTATCGCCCGCGTCCTGTTGTGCGATCTCGTTCGCGAGGCCATCGATCGCGGTTGTGCGGCGCTCACCCTGGAGGTGCGGGCCAGCAACGCGTCGGCGCAGGCGTTGTACCGGGAGTTCGGTTTCGCTCCGGCGGGCGTTCGGCAGCGTTACTACGAGAACACCGAGGACGCGCTCGTGATGTGGGCGCACGACATCCAGGGCGACGAGTTTCGGCGGCGTTTCCTCGATGTGCTCGACCGGGCCGGACGCCGCATGGAGGATGCCCCATGAGCGCGCCGACCGGCACCAAACCGATCGACGAGTCGACGGTCGTGCTCGCCATCGAGACGAGTTGCGACGAGACGGCTGCTTCGGTGGTGATGGGTGGACGCGACGTGTTGTCGAGCGTCGTGTCGAGTCAGATCGAACTGCACGCGCGCTTCGGGGGTGTCGTGCCCGAGATCGCGAGTCGGGCCCACCTCGAGAGCATCGATTCGATCGTCGCGCGCGCCATCGAGGAGTCCGGTGTTCACGAGTCGCGCATCGATGCGGTGGCGGCCACTCACGGCCCGGGACTGGTGGGCGCCTTGTTGGTCGGGTTGTCGGCGGCCAAGGCCTACGCCTACGCGTGGGAGGTGCCGTTCATCGGTGTCAATCATTTGGAGGCGCATCTCTATGCGGCGTTGCTCGAGGATCCCGAACTCGATCCGCCGTTGGTGGTGCTGCTGGTGTCGGGCGGTCACACCATGTTGATCGAGATGCGCGACCATGGTCGCTACCGAATCCTCGGTCGCACCATCGACGATGCCGCCGGTGAGGCCTTCGACAAGGTGGCACGATTCCTCGGACTCGGTTACCCGGGTGGCCCGGCCATCGATCGCGTGGCGGTCGATGGCGATCCGAACGCCATCGACTTTCCCCGGGCGATGTTGCACGACGGACTCGATTTCTCGTTCAGTGGCCTGAAGACGTCGGTCGTCAACCACGTGCGCAAGAACCCGAACGCGTCCACTCCCGATGTCGCGGCCTCGTTCCAGGCCGCGGTGGTCGACGTGCTGGTCACCAAGGCGCGTCGAGCGGCCGACTCGGTCGATGCCAAGGCGCTCGTGCTGGGCGGCGGAGTCGCGGCCAACACGTTGTTGCGGACCCGGTTCGTCGAGGCGTGCGCCGCCGATGGTCGACGCGGTTTGCTGCCGAGTCGGGCGATGTGCACCGACAACGCCGCGATGATCGGGTCGGCGGCGTGGTACCGACTCCGCTCCGATGGTCCGATGCCCTTGTCGACCGGCGCCTTCCCGAACCTGCGTTTGCCGGTCGACGAACGAGTCGGTTCGTGACGGGCCGCGTCACCGTGCGAGTCGAGGCCTGGGTGGTCACCGCGCCCGGTCTCGAGGCGATCACGGCCGCGGAACTGAAGCGTCTCGACATCCGCGTGGCGCGCACCGGTCGTGGCGGGCTCTCGTGCGCGGTCACCCCGGCCCAGCTGGTGAACGCCAACCTTCGTCTGCGCACCGCGACGCGGGTGCAGGTGCGCACGGCACGGTTCCGAGCCTCGGGCGAACGCGAACTGGCCCGAGGGCTCCGCGAGATCGACTGGTCGCCCTACCTCGCCGACGGTCGGGCGGTGAGACTCAACGTGTCCAGCACGGGCTCGCGTCTTTACCACACCGGGCTCATCTCCGAGGTCGCCGCGAAGGTTTTCGTCGACCGCGGCCATCGCGTGACGACCCGCGGTGGTGCGTTCGAGGCTGAAACGAACGACACGAACGTCGCCGTCGACGACCACGCGGAACCCGCCGGGCCGGATGTCTCGAGCGTCTCGATTCGTCTGGCCCACGACTCGGTGACGGTGAGCATCGATTCGTCGGGCGAGCCCTTGTTCCGACGCGGCGCCCGTACCGCAGTGGGCGAGGCTCCGTTGCGCGAGACGGTGGCGGCCGCCCTCGTGGCGTGGAGCGGTTGGGACGGCAAGGGCGTGCTGCGGGACCCGTGTTGTGGCGCCGGCACGATCGTCATCGAGGCCGCGCAGTGGGCCTTGCGGATCGCTCCCGGTGCCCACCGGGCGTTCGCACTCGAACAGTGGCCGTCGATCGACACCGATTTGGTGGCCAAGCTTCGGCGGGCCGCCGAGGCCGACCGTCGACCCGGTCGCGGTCTGCGCCTCGAGGCATCCGACATCGATGGTGACGTTCTGGACGCGGCCCGGGCGAACGCCGAGCGCGCCGGAGTGGACGATCGCATCGTGTTCTCCCAACGCGACGTGCGTCGTCCCGCCGCTGCCGCGGCCGATCTCGTGCTGGCTAACCCTCCCTACGGAGTGAGATCACGAGCCGACCTGCCGGCGGTGTACCGCGCGGTGGCCGACGACGCTCCCCGGTCGGTGCTGGTGGTCCCCGATCACGATGGTGTCGATCGTTGGGTCGGTCGTGCTGCTGGTCGCCGACTCGAGGTCGAGAACGGTGGGCTCGCCGTGTGCTTCCGTGATTCGGCGACCTGACGCTCGCGACCCGATCCGCGATCGTCGCTCGCGGCGGTGTCGGTAGCGTTCGTCCGGTGTCCGGACTCGTGATCGGCGACTTGCATCTGCCCTCGCCGGTGGTGCTCGCCCCGATGGCGGGTGTCACCAACGCCCCGTTCCGATCGCTCTGCCGACGCTTCGCACCCGGTCTTCTGTACGTGAACGAGATGGTGATGGCCACGGCTCTGGTGCATGGCAACGCCAAGACCGCGCGGATGGTGACTTTCGATCCCGACGAGAGCCCCCGCAGCCTCCAGTTGTACGGAAGCGATCCGAGGATGATCGGCGAGGCCGTGCGTCGGCTCGGTGATTCCGGCGCGGTGGATCACATCGACATGAACTTCGGTTGCCCGGTTCAGAAGGTCACGCGCAAGGGCGGGGGAGCCGCGGTGCCCGCGAAGCCCAATCTTCTGCGGGCCATCATGCGCGCGGCCGTCGAGGCCGCCACGCCCCACGGCATTCCGGTGACGGCCAAGTTCCGCATGGGTCTCGACGAGTCCGTGGTGACCTACCTCGACACCGGTCGGATCGCCGAGGACGAGGGCATCGCCGCGGTCGCGTTGCACGCGCGGACCGCCGAGCAGCACTACAGCGGTGAGGCGCGTTGGGAAGCCATCGCCAACCTGAAGAGCGCGGTGCGCGGCATTCCGGTGCTCGGCAACGGGGACATCTGGACCGCCGACGACGCGACGCGCATGATGCGGGACACCGGATGCGACGGCGTGGTGGTGGGCCGCGGCTGTCTGGGCCGTCCCTGGCTGTTCGCCGATCTGGTGGCCGCGATCGAGGGACGACCGGTGCCGACGGCGCGGAATCTGGGCGAGGTGGTGGACACCATGCGCGATCACGTGCGCCTGCTGTCCCGGCACTTCGCCGGACCGAGCGACTCGGACACCGACATCGAGCGCCCCGGTGACCGGGGAGTGCGCGACTTCCGCAAGCACGTGGGTTGGTACCTCACCGGGTTTCCGGTCGGTGGCGAGATCCGCAACCGACTCGCCACCTGTGACTCGGTGGCCGAGGTCGACGCGTTGCTCGAGGTTCTGCTCGCTCGACACGGTGCATCTCTCGAAGTGGTGCCCGGTGGCGAACGCATTCGTCGCGGCAAGACGAGTGGCCCCATCCGGGTAGCCCTGCCCGATGGCTACCTCGATCATCTCGACGACATGACGGTGCCGGCCGACGATGACGTGATGGCTCTGTCGGGTGGATGAGTTCGGCGACCGAGAGATGACCCTTCGATGACGACTCCTTCGGTGATTCTCGGTTCGGGTTCGCCCCGTCGTCGCGAGTTGCTCGCGTCGCAACTGATCGAACCGAGCGTGGTGTCACCCGATGTCGACGAGACACCGCGTCACGGCGAGACGCCCGTCGAGTACGTGCGACGTCTCGCGGCGACCAAGTTGGACGCGGTACTGGGTCGGGTGGGTCAGGCGGCGGTCGGCACCATCGTGATCACGGCCGACACCACGGTGGATGTCGACGGGTGCGTCGTCGGCAAGCCGGACGGCCCCGACGATGCGCGCGCGATCCTGTCACGCCTCGCCGGCCGAACCCACCTCGTGCACACGGGCTTCGCGGTGGCGGTGGCCGTGCCGGGGTGCCGGGGCACCGAATGGGAGGGTCACGTCGACGTCGACACCGCCGCGGTCACCTTCCGACCTCTCGGTCCCGACGAGATCGAGACCTACGTGGCGTCGGGCGAGCCCCTCGACAAGGCCGGGGGTTACGGAATCCAGGGTCCGGCCAGGGATTTCGTCGAGAAACTGGAGGGTCGGATCTCGACGGTGGTGGGTCTTCCCGTCGAGCGTCTGGGCGACATCGTGGCCGGACTCGGCGGCCGCTGGCCGGGCCTTTAGCACTCTCGCCCTCCGGTTGCTAACGGGCCGGACCGACCCCTAGCCTTGGCACTCGTCAGCCGGGAGTGCTAACCGGCCGACCGGGTCCGGAACCTGGTTCCTGGCCCGCCCCCCACGGGAACAACCCAACAAACCAGCCAACAACTACCAGCCAATGGAGGCTCCCACCATGAACCTGAAGCCCCTCGACGACCGCATCGTCGTCCGGCCCAACGAGGCCGAAGAGCGCACTGCGTCGGGTCTCGTGATTCCCGACACCGCCAAGGAAAAGCCCCAGCAGGGCACCGTTCTCGCCGTCGGCCCCGGCCGTTGGAGCGACGACGAAGGCAAGCATTTCGCCCTCGAGGTGAAGGTGGGCGACGTGGTGCTCTACTCGAAGTACGGCGGCACCGAGGTCACCATCCAGGGCGAGGATCTGCTCATCCTCACCAGCCGCGACGTTCTCGCCATCGTGCAGAAGTGAGTCGCTGACCCATGGCCAAGCAACTGAAGTTCGACGAGGAAGCACGTCGCGCGCTCGAGGCGGGCGTCAACAAGCTCGCCGATGCCGTGCGCGTGACTCTCGGCCCGAAGGGCCGCAACGTCGTGCTCGACAAGAAGTTCGGTGCACCCACCATCACCAATGACGGTGTGTCGATCGCCAAGGAAGTGGAACTCGAGGATCCCTTCGAGAACATGGGCGCCCAGTTGGTGAAAGAAGTCGCCACCAAGACGAACGACGTCGCCGGTGACGGCACCACCACGGCTACCGTGTTGGCGCAGTCGATGGTGAGTCATGGTCTGCGCAACGTCACCGCGGGCGCCAACCCGATGGGCCTGAAGCGCGGCATCGAGAAGGCCGTCGCGGCCGCCGTCGATTCGATCAAGGACCTCGCCAAGAAGGTGGAGGACAAGAGCGAGATCGCCAGCGTCGCCACCATCTCGGCCGCCGACGCCACCATCGGTGGCGTGATCGCCGACGCCATCGACAAGGTGGGCAAGGACGGCGTGGTCACCGTCGAGGAGAGCAACACTTTCGGGATCGAACTCGATTTCACCGAGGGCATGCTCTTCGACAAGGGCTACCTGTCGCCGTACTTCGTCACCGATGCCGAGCGTCAGGAAGCGGTGCTCGAGGATCCCTACATCCTCCTCCACGGCGCCAAGATCTCGACGGTGCAGGCGATCCTGCCCACGCTCGAGGCCGTCATGAAGACGGGCAAGCCGCTCGTCATCATCGCCGAGGACATCGAGGGTGAGGCCTTGGCCACGCTCGTCGTGAACAAGATCCGCGGAACGTTCAACTCGGTTGCCGTGAAGGCTCCCGGTTTCGGCGATCGTCGCAAGGCGATGCTGCAGGACATGGCCGTCCTCACCGGTGGTCAGGTCGTGAGCGAAGAGGTGGGTCTGAAGCTCGAGAACGTCACGCTCGACCTCCTCGGCCGGGCCAAGCGCATCATCGTCACCAAGGACGAGACCACCATCGTCGACGGTGCGGGCGACCGGGCCGACGTCGAAGGACGCATCAACCAGATCAAGACCGAGATCGACAACACCGACTCCGACTGGGATCGCGAGAAGCTCCAGGAGCGCCTCGCGAAATTGGCTGGTGGCGTGGCGGTCATCAAGGTCGGCGCGGCCACCGAGGTCGAGCTGAAGGAGAAGAAGCACCGCATCGAGGACGCCGTCTCGGCCACTCGCGCGGCCATCGAAGAGGGTGTCGTGCCCGGCGGTGGAACCGCTCTGCTCCGCTCGCGCGCAGCGGTGCGCAAGGTGGTCGACTCGCTCACCGGTGACGAGGCCACTGGCGCTCGCACGGTGTGGGAGTCGCTTGAGGCCCCGGCCCGCAACATCGCCGACAACGCCGGACTCGAGGGTGCCCTCGTGGTGCAGCGCGTGGAGTCGGAGAAGGGTTCGGTGGGTCTCAACGCGGCCACCGGCGAGTACATCGACCTCGTGAAGGCCGGCATCATCGACCCGGCCAAGGTCACCCGAGCGGCACTGCAGAACGCGGCGTCGATCGCGGCCCTGGTGCTCACCACCGAGTGTCTCGTGGCCGACAAGCCCGAGAAGAAGGCCGCGGCTGCGGCCGGAGCCGGTGGAATGGGCGGCATGGGAGGCATGCCCGGAATGATGTGACGCGGAGTCGTCCGCGACGAGTGTGAGACGGGCCCGGCGCATGGCGCCGGGCCCTCTTGCTGTCCCGGCGGGCAGAATGGGGAGATGAGTCAGGTCGGCAAGCGTTCGTTCTGGCTGCATCAGTTGGCCGAGTACGTGGTGGGGGCGTCCTTGCTGGCCACCGGACTGCAGAGCCCCGATCCCTTGGTACCAACCCTCCTGGGGGCGGTGATCGTCGTGAATGCCGCGATCGTCGAGGCCCCGCTGTCGGCCTATCGACTCGTGAGTCGACGCCTGCATCGGATGTTCGACGCCTTGTTGGTGCTGGCGTCGGTGGCGGTGGCGGCTCTGGCCGACATCGACAGCGGCACGCGGTTGGTGGTGGCGCTCATCGCGGTGGTGTTCGTCACCATCGTGTGGCGCACCGATTACTCGAAACCCGAGCCCAAGGTTTTCACAGCCACGCCGGAGGGTCGCGCCGACGAGCTCGGGCGTCTGGCCGGCCGGGCGTCGGGCCGTCTCGCGGCGCGATTCCGTCGACGCGACTGACCGTCGATCGGACGACCCCCACCGAGTGCTCGTAGGCTCGACGCATGTCATTCGATCGTCCGGCCCCCGACCTCAGCAAGATCATCGCCGCGTGGGAGGAGTGGGAGCGCGGTGAGCAGAATCCCGGCAAGGTGCTCACGAGCATGAAGACCGCCGGTCTGGCCGACGTGCTGAAGCAATTGGTCGATTCGGGCTGGAAGCCCCGGGCCGACTGATCCCGATTGGTCGTTCGTTTCCCGTGTCGGTGCCCCGTCGCCCCGGCGGCGCCCAGCGCATTCCCGAGCCTTCTCGACGTCGAGACGCCGGAGCACCGTTGTGGCACGGCAGAGAGGGCCCCTTCGACCTCGCGTCGGTGGTGGCTCGTCTCGGGGCGCTCGATCTCGATGAGTCCCGTCAGCCGGAACCGCACGAGCGGGTGTCGGCGGTGTTGTTGGCGTTGGTCGAGGGTCCCCTGGGTGCCGAGGTGCTGCTGACCCGGCGCACCGAGAACCTCAGTAGTCACCGAGGCGAGATCAGTTTCCCCGGCGGTCGGCTCGATGAGGGTGAGGACGTCGTCTCGGCGGCCCGTCGCGAGGCCGAGGAAGAGGTGGGCATCGAGCCGTCGACTGTGAGGGTGGTGGGTCGACTCAGTCCGATCTCGACGTTCGTGAGCCGCAGTTTCATCGTGCCGGTGGTGGCGACGCTCGATGCTCGACCGGCACTGGTGCCGAACGCCGCCGAGGTCGACCGGGCCTTCTGGGTGCCGCTGGCCGAACTGGTGCGCCCCGACACCTTCGGCTGGGAATGGTGGACCTTCTCGCAACGAGATGACGTCGAACGTCCGATGTTCTTTTTCCATCTCGACGACGAGACGGTGTGGGGTGCCACCGCGCGCCTCCTGCACGAGTTGCTGTGCGTGCTGCACGGCGCAAATCGTTTCGAACTGCCGGCCTGGTGAGGCAGGCTCTGCTCGTGGTGACTCTGCGCGAGATCAGAGACGGCGACGAGGAGTGGATCTTCGAGGCTTGTCAGGATCCGGAGATTCAGCGCTGGACGCGCGTGCCGCGCCCGTACCAGCGGTCGCACGCCGAGGAGTTCGTGGCCACCCGCGGCCTCGCGGAGCTCGCGGTGTGGGTGGTGTGCGACGACGAGCGGCCGATCGGTGTGATCGGAGTGCACTCGGTCGACCCGACCACGGGCGACGCCGAGATCGGCTACTGGGTCGCCCCGTGGGGTCGCGGCCGACGGGCCACCTCGATGGCCATCGAGGTGGTCGCCACCTGGGCGTCGGAACGTTCGGACGTGCGAGCGCTCACCGCCAAGATCGCCGAGGGCAACCTGGCGTCACAAAGGTGCGTTCAGCGCGCTGGTTTCGTCGCGGCCGAGCGCATCGTCGACGGTTGTCACGACGGTGACCGCACCACCACGGCGATTCTGTTCAGACTCTCGTTGGGTTGAACGACTCACGGACCACCGGCCACGCGCACCGCGCGGTGGAACGCCTCGGCCCACCATCGGCACGACAGTCGCTCCGACGATCGTCGGGTGGCGCAGTGCGCCAGCATGTCTCGCCGGAATCGGTCGTCGACGCGTCGACGTGATTCGGAGTTCCACCACCTCCCGGACGTCCATGTTCCAGACGCGCACACCTCGTTCACCGGGCGATTGGGGCACGAGTAACGCTCGTCCATCAACTTCAGATTGCGGTATCCGAAGTCGTGTCGGCGACACGCCGCGGTGAAGTCGAAGGTCCGACCGGTACTGCCGACGAAGGGAGCCGAACACAGATCGGTCGACCAGTCGAACCAGTCGTCGGCGACGGCGTGGCGATCGGCGGTGCGCACGAAGGTGCCGAGCGACACCGAGTGGAGCAGGAGATCGATCCGCCGTTGGTCGCGAGCCGGGTCGGGTGGGGGAGTCGAAAGGGTGGAGGGCGCGAACATCGAGACGATGACGGCGAGCAAGACGACCATGGGTGGCTCCGAATGCGAGTCGGCACGAAGCCGAGCGACGACGTGGGCCGGAAGGCCGGTGGTGGTGTGTGGAACCGGGTACGCGAATCCCGGCGACGGCGTCAGCGGTGGCGTTTCACCAGCAGTGCCATTTCCACGGCACCGACGGCGGCCTCGTCGCCCTTGTTGTCGATGCCCGGCCCCGAACGGTCACGGGCCTGTTGTTCGGTGTCCACGGTCAGCACACCGAACATGATCGGCACCCCGGTGTCGAGCTGCGCCTGCTGAATGCCACGCGCGCACTCGCCGGCCACGAACTCGAAGTGAGCGGTCTCGCCACGGATCACCGCACCGAGCGTCACGACGGCGTCGAAACGTCCGGATTGGGCCAGCACCTTGGCGGCCAGCGGAACCTCGAAGGCGCCCGGCACCCACTCCTCCACGACGTCGGTGGCACCCAGTCTGTCGAGCCCGCGCCGGGCCCCGGCGAGGAGTTCGAGACCGATGTGATCGTTGAAGCGCGCGCAGACGATGGCGATCCGGAGACCCTTGCCGTCGAGATCGGCCGAAGAACCGGACAAACGGGTCATGACTTGTTCCCCTTCGATGACGGGAGATCGATGAGATGTCCCATGCGGTCACGTTTCGTTTCGAGGTACTTGATGTTCTCGGGTGTGGGAATCGGCACCAGCGGCACTCGCTCGGTGACCTCCAGGCCGTAGCCCGCGATGCCGCCGTACTTGGCCGGGTTGTTAGTCATGAGACGCAACTTGCGGGCGCCGAGGTCGGCCAGGATCTGCGCACCGATTCCGTACTCGCGACTGTCGACCGGGAGGCCGAGTTCGGTGTTGGCGTCCACGGTGTCGAGCCCGTCGTCCTGCAACGAATAGGCACGAATCTTGTGGCCGATGCCGATGCCGCGGCCCTCGTGGCCGCGCAGGTAGACCACCACTCCACGGCCCTCGTTGCCGATCAGGGCCATGGCCGAGTGCAACTGCGGTCCGCAGTCGCAACGGCGGCTCGAGAACACGTCGCCGGTGAGGCATTCGCTGTGCACGCGAACGAGCGTCGGCCGCCCGTCGTCGACGTCGCCCATCGAGAACGCCAGGTGCTCGGTGTCGTCGAGGTGGCTGCGGTAGGCGGTGCAGGTGAAGACACCCCAGTCGGTGGGTACCTGGGCCTGGCCGATGCGGGTCACCAACTTCTCGTGGTGGCTGCGGTACTTGATGAGTTCGGCGATGCTGGAGATCAGGAGCCCGTGCTCATCGCAGAACTCGAGCAGTTGTGGAAGGCGCGACATCGAACCGTCCTCGTTCACGATCTCGCAGATGATGCCGGCCGGGTGCAGACCGGCCATGCGCGCCAGATCGACGGCGGCCTCGGTGTGACCCGCGCGTTTCAACACTCCGCCCTCGCGTGCTCGCAACGGGAAGATGTGTCCGGGTCGAGCGAAGGCCGAGAACACGACCTCCGGATCCGCCAACGCTCGCAACGTCGCCGCACGGTCGGACGCCGAGATTCCGGTGGTGGTGCCCTCGATCAGATCGACCGACACCGTGAAGGCCGTTCGGTGGCTCTCGGTGTTGTGCTCCACCATCAGCGGCAGACGCAACTCGTCACAGCGTTCGCCGGTGAGCGGAGCCACCACCACACCGGAGGTGTGGCGCACGATGAAGGCGACCTTCTCGGGCGTCGCGAACTGAGCGGCCATGATCAGGTCACCCTCGTTCTCGCGGTCCTCGTCGTCGACCATCACCACCATCTCTCCGCGCGCGATGGCGGCGACGATGTCTTCGATGGGGGCGAACTGGGGATGGCTCATGGGTGTTCTCTCTTCTCGTCGTTCATCGTGTCGCATTCGGGGGCTCGACGACGATTTCCAGGTCGTCGCCGAGGATGCGGGTGGACACCAGTCGTCCTCGTCGCAGGTCGGAGATGGTGGCGATGCCGGGGCCACCGAAGAGCGGTCGGCCATCGTCGCCGCCGGCGAAGGCCGGGGCCAGGTGCACCACGTACCGATCCACCAGACCGGCGCGATGGAACTTTCCGGCCACCGTGGCGCCACCCTCCACGAGCACCTGCAGCACACCCTCGCCGCCGAGGTGGTCGAGCAAGCCTCCGAGGTCGCCGTCCCACTCGAGACAGGGGTGCACTCGAGCGTCGGTCGGCGCGCGACCGAGCACCACGCGACGCGGTGAGGGGCCGTCGACGAGGCGCACATCGAGAGACGGATCGTCGGCGCGCACCGTGCCGGCACCCACCACGATCGCGTCGCTCTCGGATCGGAGCCGATGAACCTCGCGTCGGGCATCCTCGCCGGTGATCCACCGGCTCGAGCCGTCGGCGGCCGCGGTACGACCGTCGAGCGTGGCGGCCAGCTTCAACACCACGAACGGACGACCAGTGCGCCGATGATGCAGATACGGGCGCAATTGTTCGGTGGCGGCATCGGCCGACACGCCCACCGTCGTCACGATTCCCGCCGCGCGCAACGTCGCGAGTCCCGAGCCGTTCACGTTGTCGTCGGGGTCTCCGATCGCGGCCACCACCCGCGTCACTCCGGCGGCCACGAGAGCATCGGTGCACGGGGGAGTGCGCCCGTGGTGCGAACAGGGCTCGAGGGTGGTGTAGACGGTCGCGCCGGTCGGGTCGATGCCGAGTCGCTCGGCCTCGTGCAACGCCACGATCTCGGCGTGGCGCCCTCCCGGAGGTTCGGTGGCGCCGTCCACGGCGCGGCCGTCCCGGGCGACGATCACGCAGCCCACCCACGGATTGGGCGACGAACGACGACGAGCGGCGAGAGCCGCATCGAGCGCTCTCCTCATCCACGTCTCGTCGTCCACCGGTTTTCCTTGTCGCTCGGCCACGAGCGGGCAGGGCAGGACGACGCGCGCCACGGACGCCCGGGGCGTCCGCGCACCAGTCACCCGTGCTCCCATCCGGACTCTGACCGTCGGCCCCGGAATCTCACCGGGTCGGCCCCCGGTCTCCGAAGAGTCCGGGGGTTCGCGGGCTTTCACCGCCGGTTGGGACTTTCACCCACACCCCGCACGAGGTTTTTCGTTTGTTCCTCGAGCCTACGGTTGGTCGTCGGGAGCCCCACCGGCCAGATGCCGGTTTCGCCGGTCGGGTTCGGTGGGGCTACGGACGGTCGATCACGTCGGCCAGTTCGAGCGCCCAGGGCACGAGGGCGGACCCACTGTCCACCGGTGGGTCGGCCTCGAGCGGGTACTGCATCATGAGCACCACGATCTCCCCGCTCGGAAGGTGGGCGGCGAGGGTACGAGCCTCGTCGAGGGTGCCCGAATGACCCCAAAGGTTGGACGACCAGTGCAGAACCCCGCGGCCGTAGGCGGTCGATGTGGGCTCGACGATCGATCGCCGGGATGCCTCGTCGAGAAAGCCGTCGACGCAGAAGTCGCCGCGCGGACTCGCGGGGTCGATCGTGCAGAACAGTCGGGCCACGTCGATAGCCGACAACTGCCAGGCTCCGGCACCGAGCAAGCGCAGATACTTCACGTCGATCCGCCAGTCCTCGATGCCGAGTGGCGCGAGAACCAACGATCGCACCGCCGCGGCGTAGGGCTTTCTGGTGACCGCGGCGACGATCAACGAGAGCATGCAGTAGTTGGTGTTCGAGTAGACGTAGGTGGGTCGATCGACCCTGCGGATCGTGGTGAGTCGATCCGTCACCGCCTCCCTGCACGACTCCCACGTCTCGCTGAACCACTGGTCGGTGTTCTTCGGTAGTCCGGAACGATGAGCCAGCAGATCCTCGACCGTGAGCCCACTCCACGATTCGTCGGCCCCCACGAAGAGCTCGGGCAGCACGTCGACGGCACGCGTGTCGAGCGACAGACGGCCGGCCTCCACGAGACGGAACACCGCGACGGCCGTGATGGTCTTGGAGATCGAGGCCAAACGACGCGGATGGTCGAGCCCACCGGGCGCGCTGGTGGTCGATGCGACCACTTCTCCGTCCCGCACCACGACCACCTGGTGCGGAAAGAACCCGAACTTTCCGATCGCCCACGACCGTACGTTCCGGTCGGCCGAGTTGGGCTCGGTGGCCGCCGACGACCCTGACGCTCGCGTGGCCGTGGACGCGAGGAGAAGTGCGGCGACGACGATCGCCCGTCGCTTGGTGCTCACGTGGTCGTGTCCACCAGCTCGCCGAGAAGGCGCCAGGCCTCGCGGACGTGCCCCTCGTTGGTGGTGCGACCACCGATCGAGAACCGCAGCACACTTCGACCATCGAGCACGGTGCGGGTGAACAGCACCCGCCCCGTGGCGTTGGCCGCTTCCACCAGCGCGTCGGTGCGACGATCGGCCTCCGCGTCGTCGTGCCCGGCGACGCGCAGACACAGCAGATTCAACGGATGCGGAGCAACGACCACGAAACGCGGATCGCTCGCGACATCGACGGCCAGTTCGGAGGTGATGCGCACGTGCTCGCGGATCATCGCGCGGAACGACTCGACTCCCTCCAACCTGATCGCGAACCACAACTTCAAGGAACGGAATCGGCGGCCGAGCGGAATCTGCCAATCGCGGTAGTCGATGGCCTGCCCCGACTGGGCGGCCGCCGAACGAAGGTATTCCGGAAGGATGCTGAGTGCACCGAGCAGGCTCGCACGGTCGCGCACCCAGAAGAGGTCGCAGTCGAAATTCACGCCCATCCACTTGTGGGGGTTGGTGCAGTAACTGTCGGCGAGGTCGAGACCGTCGTTCACCCACCGCAACGAGGGTTCGAGGGCCGCGATGCCGTGCATGGCGGCGTCGACGTGCAACCAGAGACCGTGTCGCCGAGCCACCGCGCCGATGGCCGCGGTCGGGTCGAACGCTCCCGAGGAGGTGGTTCCGTGGGTCGAGCACACCCAGAACGGCACGAGTCCGGCCGCGAGATCGTCCCGCACCATGCGTTCGAGTTCGTCGGCGCGCATCGCGAATGATTCGTCGTGCGGCACGATGCGGATGTTGCGGGTGCCGACGCCGGCGATGCGCAGACCTTTCTCGATGCTCGAATGAGACTGCGCGGTGCAGTAGGCGACGAGGCGCGAGGTGTCGCCGTCGGCGTTCACGGCACCACCGGTGGCCCGCCAGCGGGCGGCCAGGATCGACGACAAGGTGGCCTCGCTGGCCGAACCCTGAATCACGCCGCCACCGTTGTCCGAGGTCGAGCGGAACTCGTCGGGCAATCCGAGCAACTCCTGCATCCAGTCGAGCATGAGCGTCTCGACCTCGGTGCAGGCCGGGGAGGTCACCCAGCTCATTCCCTGCACTCCGAGACCGGCGGTCACGAGGTCGGCGAGTATCGACGGGTACGACGAGTTGCCCGGGAAGTAGGCGAAGAAATTGGGGTGCTGCCAGTGCGTGAGTCCGGGAATCACGACGTCGGTCAGGTCGGCGAGGACGGCGTCCATCGACTCGGGTTCGGTCGGTGGATGTTCGGGGAGTCTCCGGCGCACGTCACCGGGGGCCAGGCCCGAGGTCACCGGACGCCGTTCGACCGACTCCAGATAGTCGGCCACCAGGTCGACGATGTGTCGCCCCTCGGCTCGAAACTGCTCGGCGTCCATGCCGCCACGCTACGAGCGCCCGGTGGGGCCCGGGAGGTCGTCCGCGCCGGTTGGGGACGGGTGCGGGGGAACCCTCTACCGTGACGTTCGTGACGTCACGCTCCGATCCGGCCGTCGACCCGGCCATCGACCCGGGCCTGTTCCGTGTTCACGTCTCCGAGGGTCGGGGATTCCGGCAGGCCTACGTTCACGAGAAGCCCACCCATGGTGGTCGCGGCCCCGCGCTCGTGTGCGTGCACGGATGGCCCGAGAGCAAGCGGATCTTCTGGAAAGTGATTCGTCCCCTCGCCGAGGCTGGTTTCGAAGTGATCGTGCCCGATCTGCGCGGTTTTGGTGACAGCGCACCCGGACCCGATGGATTCGCCGACACGCCGTCGCACGCGCGCGATCTGCACGATCTCGTGCACCTTCGACTCGGTCACGAGCGAGTCGTGCTGCTGGGTGGCGACCTCGGAGGTCCGGTGATCCAGGAGATGGCGCTTCGCTACCCGCAACTCGTCGACCGCATGGTTCTCTTCAATTCGCCACTCCCGTACGACAAGGAACGCATGGCGGGTATCGAGGGAACCCGTGCACCGCGCGAGGCCGCCGATTACTTCGTCAGGCAGGGAACCGATGCCGACGCACTGGCCGCCGAACTCGCCACCCCCGAGCAACGCCGTCGCTACATCGCGACGTTCTACTCGAGTCGCTTCTGGGCGCATCCCGGCACGTTCGATCAGGCCGCGGTCGACTTCCACACCGAACCCTTCGCGTCGGCCGAGGTTCTGCGCGCGTCGTTCGGTGGCTACGAGACGGTGTTCGATCCGGCCAAGCGCAGCGAACCGAGTCTCATGTCGCACAATCCGTCGACGCCGACTCTCGTGTTGTTCGGCACCAGCGATCACGTCATCTACCCGGCCTTCGACAAGATGGCCGCCGTCACCTTCGATCGTCACGTCGGACCGTTTCTGTTGCGCGATTGTGGACACTTCGTGCCGTGGGAGGCACCGCACGCCCTGGTGTCAGGAACCGTCGCTTTCTGTTCCGATCTTCTCGCCGGTTGAAGCACGGTCGCGGGCTCGCACCGAGTGGGCGACCCGTACGCCGATGCCCGCCATGCCGAGCATGAGGACACCGAACAGCAGGAGTTGCTGCCAGCCGCCGCGATCACCCGAACTGGTGGGCTCGCGGCCGCAGCCCGGCTTGGGCATCGCACTGATGCAGTCGCTCACGTCGCGTTCGAGGTCCATGAAGTCGTTGGTGACCGGCGGAGTGTCGTCGCCACCGGGGGGAACCGTGGCCCCGGCGGGGGAGCCGACCGAGAGCGGAGCGATGATCGGCATCGCGGCGAGTGTGATGACGGCGATCGAACGGCGCACGTCTTCATCGTGACACGCCCACAGTCGTTCCGCCCATCCACCGAACCGGGGTGCCGATGGCGTCCGACACTACGATCGGTTCGTGAGCCGCCGCCCCGTCCTCGTGGTCGACTTCGGCGCCCAGTACGCCCAGTTGATCGCCCGTCGGGTGCGCGAGCACAACGTGTATTCCGAGATCGTTCCCCATCGCCTGACGGCCGACGAGATGCTGACCCGTGACCCGGCGGCGGTCATCCTGTCGGGAGGACCGAAGAGCGTTCACGTCGAGGGCGCCCCGGCCCTCGATCCGGCCATCTACGACTCGGGGGTCCCGATCCTCGGCATCTGCTACGGCGCCCAACTGATCGCCCAGCAGCTCGGTGGCCGCGTTCAGCGCGGCACGCGCGGCGAGTACGGCCGAGCCCGTCTCGTGCGGTCGGGTGCATCGTCGCTTCTCGACGGACTACCCGACGAACAAGACGTGTGGATGAGCCACTTCGACGCGATCGTCGAGGTGCCGTCGGGTTTCCGAGCCGTCGCGTCCACCCCCGACGCACCGGTGGCGGTGCTCGAGAACGACGAGCGTCGGATCTGGGGCGTGCAGTATCACCCCGAAGTCGTGCACTCGCCCTTCGGTGCCGACGTCCTGCGACGGTTCCTCGTCGATCTGGCCGGGTGCGACACGTCGTGGACGATGGGTTCGATCATCGACGAGCAGGTGGCGGCGGTGCGTGCCCAGGTGGGTGACAAACGAGTGATCTGCGGACTCTCCGGTGGCGTCGACTCGAGCGTCGCGGCCGCACTCGTGCACCGCGCGATCGGAGCCCAGCTCACGTGCGTGTACGTCGACACGGGTCTCATGCGCAAGGGAGAGAGCGATCAGGTTGTCGAGACCTTCCGGCGCAACATGGGCATCGAACTCGTGCACGTCGACGCCGGCGACCAATTCTTCGAGCGGCTGGCCGGCGTGACCGACCCGGAGGTCAAGCGCAAGACGATCGGCGAGTTGTTCGTGCGCATCTTCGAGAAGCACACCGGTGGTGTCACCGATGCCGAGTTCCTGGTGCAGGGAACGCTGTACCCCGACGTCATCGAGAGCGGTGGAGCAGACGGCACCGCCGCGGTCATCAAGAGTCACCACAACGTGGGCGGTTTGCCCGACGACATGACGTTGAAGTTGGTCGAGCCGTTGCGCTCGCTCTTCAAGGACGAGGTGCGGCGACTCGGGCACGAACTCGGACTGCCCGACGAGATCGTGTGGCGCCAACCGTTCCCGGGCCCCGGTCTCGGAGTGCGCATCATCGGCGAGGTCACGCCCGACAAGGTGGCGATCCTGCAGGAGGCCGACGCGATCGTGCGGGAGGAGATCCGGGCGGCAGGTCTCGAACGCGAGATCTGGCAGGCGTTCGCCGTGTTGGCCGACATCCGCTCGGTGGGTGTGATGGGCGACGAACGCACCTATGCGCACCCGATCATCATTCGCGCGGTGACGAGCGACGACGCCATGACCGCCGACTGGGCCCGCTTGCCCCACGACCTGCTCGAGAAGATGGCGAGCCGCATCATCAACGAAGTGCGCGGCGTGAACCGGGTGGCCTACGACATCACGTCGAAGCCGCCCGGCACCATCGAGTGGGAGTGAGTCGACGGAGGAGACGCTTCCATGGGTGCGAGATCGTGCCTGCTCAGGGGCGTGTTCGGATGTCACTTCCCGGCTCCCGGACGCCGATCGCAACACAATCGTCACACTGACTAGCCTCCCCCGGATGGCCGCGACCCGACCTCGGGCCGGACTGATGCGTCCGGTGTTCCACCCGGCGTTCGTGGTCGCCTTCGGCACCCTCACCCTGGCTCTCGCCACGGGCGTGCCGGCCGGGGCCGATTCGGTCGACGACGCTCGTCGGCGCGTGGAAGCGATGGCCGACAGTCTGGAGGCCGCCGAGAACGAGGTCGATCGACTCTCCGAGGAACTGCGGATCGCCGAGGACGACAAGACGAATCTCGATGCATCGATCGTGGCCACCGAGAGCGAGATCGTGGCCAAGGAGGCCGAGGTCGACGCGATGCGGACCGACATGTCGGAGATCGCGGTGACGGCTTTCGTGAGCGGCGGCCGCACCGGGAGCATCACCGGCCTCCTCACGCCGGGTGCCGGACCGAACGACGCGGTGCAGAAGCAGGCCCTCACCGACATGGCGCTCAACACCGGTCTCGCCAGCACCGACCAACTCGATTCGCTCATCGACGATCTCGACGACCTGAAGAAGAATCTCGAGCGTGACCGTCGGCGAGCCGAGGAACTCGCGGCCCGCATCGTGGAGGCGCGCGAGGACGCCGAGGGTGAAATCGCGAAGTACACCGAACTGAAAGCCGAGGCCGAGCGCGAGCTCGGTCAGGCGATCGTCGAGGAACGCAACCGAAGGGCCCGCGCAGCGGCGGCCCGGGCGGCCGAGGAGGCCGCTCGGCTGGCCGGCTCCCGTCCGTCGGGTGGTTCGGGTGCGACCGGAGGTGCGTCGGGTGGCTCGTCGGGCGGAGGCCAGAACTTCGATCCGTCGACCGTCCCGCCGTCCACCAGTCGAGGTGGCATCGTGGTGGCGGCGGCGCGCAGTCAGATCGGCGTGCGTTACAAGTACGCCGCGGCCGAGGAGGGCGTGGCATTCGACTGCTCTGGTCTCACGATGTGGGCCTGGCAACAAGCGGGCGTGTACCTGCCGCACCAGTCGCGTCGTCAGTTCAACTCGTCGCCACAGATCCCGAAGGAGTTCGTCGAACCCGGCGATCTCCTCTTCTTCTACAACCCCATCACGCACGTCGGCATCTACGCCGGCGGCGGCATGATGATCGATGCTCCCGGTGTCGGGCGGACGGTTCGTCTCACGCCGGTGTCGTGGGGCAAGGTAGTCGGTGTCACGCGACCCGGCTGACGGGGCGACGCGACGGATCGGAGGGAGGTGTCGATGAAGGGGCTCGATGCCGACAGGGTGTCGGAGTGGTTGTCTCGTCACGTCGACGGTGCCGTGGCCCCCTTCGATTACCGCCTCATCGCGGGCGGGCGATCGAATCTCACCTTCCTCGTGACCGACGCCGTCGGGGAGAGATATGTGCTGCGCCGGCCCCCGCTCGGGCACGTGCTCGCCACCGCGCACGACATGGGACGCGAGCACCGCATCATTTCGGCGGTTGGGCGCACCGGAGTACCGGTTCCCCGGACGCTCGCCATGTGTGACGACGTCGAGGTGAATGGTGCACCGTTCTACGTGATGGAGTATGTGGAGGGGCACGTGGTGCGCGACCAAGACGCTGCACGGAGCGTGTTGACACCCGACGGCCGACGATCAGCGAGCCACTCACTCGTCGACACCCTCG
>Ga0129333_10000133_pt1 | contig 48923 bp, 58 predicted proteins | sample CPB6_08_DNA_FD_94474 | JGI IMG/M metagenome (GOLD analysis project Ga0129333, IMG submission 94474) | Freshwater to marine salinity gradient microbial communities from Chesapeake Bay, USA - CPBay_Sum_0.6_0.8_DNA | ecosystem: Environmental > Aquatic > Marine > Coastal | place: USA: Chesapeake... | reverse complement strand
TGCATCTGTGTAGTCGCCTACATGTTGATGCTGAGGATGCAGTGGCCGCTGACTACCTATACTTGTTCTAATAATTACTTTAGGAGTATAGGTAGAGTACTGACCAATCTTGTCCAGATGATTTACTATCTGGTTAGTGGCTAGTAAAAGGAAGTTCCATCTAGGATAGATAGAGATGGGCAGGTAACCGGCTAGGCTAAGGCCTATGCTCATTCCCATCTGGGTATCTTCAAACACAGGTAGTTCTATTTTCTTTTTAGGGTCACAGTCTTTTATAGTATTAGTCATACCAGTACCTGCATACCCTACTGCTTGGCCTACGAATATAGTATTTTCAATTGTATTGAGATAGTCCATAGACCGTTTTAGTTCGTCAAAGTATTTCATCAGAATTGAATCCTTGCTCCAGCGCCAGCGTGTGGGTACTTGCTCTTGTAGCTGTACCGTACAATTCTGCTATCCGTTATTACTCTACCTTCTGGGTTCCATACTTTCTTAGTAGGAGTGCAGACTGATATATCATTATCCTCTACAATAAACCTGATAGGAAGATCATGAGCATGCGCATACTTGTAGGTCTCATGGAATGTACCAGTTTCTGCTGTCATGTCTCCTACAAAGACGTGTACCATCCCTGCCTTACCAGATAGCTTGAGTCCCATAGCAGTTCCTACGGCGATAGGAAGGATACCTGCTACTATTGCTGACGACAATATCTTATACTTTTCAAACGATAAAGTAATTGACTTCCCATCTAGGATAGCCTGCTTAAGTTCCTCTGGTGGAACGCCTTTAAGAAGACACTGGTAATGGCTTCTCCATGTACACATAACCCAGTCTTCATCTCTAATATCCTTAAAGATATCAATCATCTGCTCCTCATTACCACTATACAAGTGGATAGGAGCCTTGATCATTTTTGCATTAAAGCAAGCTGCTATATCTTCCTCAAAAGCTATTAAATCTTCTGCTGTTAGGCTACGATTCATGTTATTTTTCTGTTCTTATAAAAGTTTATTACGTCTTCAGGTTTCTCATATTTAAAGTCATCTGGAGTCCATAGATAAGACATTACTGAATGCGAATCTTTTTGGTTACTAACTTCAGATCTTTTTATAAATTCATTAATTAATTTATATGTATTTATGTAACTTTCTAGGAAAAAGTTTTCTCTCTTTATTCCGGTAATAGGATCTATTTTTCTTTCGTCAGAGTTACTATTGTGAATGTATAATTTTGCCATATTATATTGTATTACAGGTTCTTTTGCTATTTGCAAGTACATTCCTAAGAATATATCTCCCATTATCTTTATGTCAGGTCTAAATATATATCCAGCCAGTAAAGTGTCAATAGTCTTTCTTGCTATTATTGGAAATGGAGCAACTAAGGAACTAAATCCTTTTAAGTCTACCCCTATGTAAGTTAAGTATTCGTTATAGTCTGGTATAGAGGCTAAACTTGTAGCCATGTTAGTCATACCACCTGCCAGTGACATAAATTTAAAATTTCTATTTTCAAATAACTCACTATCAAAAACATCTATTACTCCACCTATGTCTCCTATTAAGATAGCATCGTCTACCAGAACGCATGCGTACTGTCCGGAAGATACCGCGTAAGCAAGGTTAAAAGCAGCGTTACCACCGCTACAGACAGGATCTTTTATCCACTTTACTCTTGAGTCTATTACAGGTTCTGGATGACATATAATAATCTCATAACTAATTTTTCTTTTTGAAGAATAATTGATGGATTCTACAATGCTATCTACAGTTTTCCTAGCATATAGATCATATGGTCTTTTTGAAGCTATTAAAAAACTAACATGACATTGGATAACATTTGTAGAAATATAGGCTACTGTATCCACCATTTTAGTAGTGCTTTCTCTTGAGGGTTATTTTGGTCTGTTGCTCTATGTTCTGTCTACTCTCTAGTCCAAACTTTTTTTCTATCATGGATAGGTATCTTTCTCCAGTGTTATACTTCATCCATGCATCATCTCTAAACTTTAGAACCTGAGAAGGGGTCAAGTGTTTAGTAGGTAATGGCAAATAGTCGTAGCTGTAGAAACCATATTCCTTGTACTGAGTAGGTAGTTTCCATCCGTTCTGGACCGCTTCCCTATACAGAGGTGATCCAGGAAGAGCGGTAGCGCAGTACATATTAGGATGCTCAGTATTTAGTTCTATAGCCAGGTCTAATGTCTGCTGTAGATTTTCGATAGATTCGTTAGGGAATCCATAGATGTAGTTACCTACTATGCTGATATCTGCGTCCTTAATTACCTTTACAATGTCTCTGATGTTTACATCCTTGAATGAGCCCTTAGTAATTTCTTGACGGACTTGCTGGTTAGCTGCTTCTATTCCTAGAGCTAGCCAGTTTATTCCTACCTTCTTAAACGACTCTAGCCATTCTTTTCTGCATGTATCAATTCTAGAGTAAGCCCACATGTTAAGTGGGTAGTTCCTCTTCTCTAGTTCCTTGATCAAAGGCTGGTAGTGATCCTTGTTCAAGAAGAACATCTCATCACTTAGTCTTATATTTGTTACACCGTACTTTTCGTAAAGTGTCTCAAATTCTTTGATCATGAAGTCAGACGGCCAGTAGCGCATGACGTTGAAGTCAGAGCTTACTGCATCCTCCCTCATGTCAGTTCTGTTTAATATATTGATCATGCAGAAGTGGCACTTGAACTTGCATCCGAAAGATGTATACATGGCAGCAAAGGAATCTCTACCTTTGTCCAGGTACCTAGTGTGCCAGTAGTGTGATCTATACAGATCAAAAGGTCTAGACTTATAAGGCAATAAATCCCAGGCGTAGCCAGGTAGATCTATTGTCATCCTTTCCTGTGGTACAATTTGCTCAGCGGGATTGACTACTATTGTTCCATCTGTTTCTCTATAAGCAATGCCTTTAATATTTTTTAGATCGGTTACTGTAAGCGAAGAAGCTAATAGATTATGAATAGCATACACACCTTCGTTGGTAAGAGCAATGTCAATGTCTGTTTCCTCTAGGACTTGTCGAGGCAAGGCACTAGCATGAGAACCTACTACAGCGAGAGGGATGTCACAGAGATCCTTAAGGATCCGAGCAACCTCAGAAGCTCCTTCCATGTTGCAGGTACCGGAGTTTGGATTCTGCCCGTACACGACTAGACAGGCTAGCCTAGGTGACATCTCATTTATCTGCCTAGCGGTCTCATCAGCATTAAGTCTCAACGCATTAGCATCTAGAATAGCTACGCTATACCCTTTAGCCCTGCAGCTATTAGCATGAAGTAAAGACCAAGTAGGAGTCTCTATTGCCGCGTAGTGGTGAGCCAGATCCTGATAGTTAGCCGCTGAGGAGTTAGGTTCAATAAATAGTATGTCAAGCTTTGCCATGGTTTTCTATGAATTGTTTTAGTTTAGCAATGTCTTCTAGTCTTAGAGCTCTAGTATCTTCAAAGATTTTAGCAGGATTATGAGCTCTATCTTTATTGAATTTTTCTAAATAAGTCAGATCTACTGGTGATTTACCAACTGTACAGTGGTGATGAGGTAATTTTACGTCTGGTAAATATTTTATTCTACCTAGAGAACTAGATACTTCTGTTACCCAATTGTCTACCCAGTCTCCTGTGAATACAGGTGGCAATACATGCCCTAAAGTATCTACCCAGTTCTTATGTATAAAGAAGTGAGTGGCCAGCTTAGAATGTTGTATACCATCATCTCCGTACACAAGTAAGATCTTGTCATTATATTTATTAAACTCCTCGTATACATGTCTATCCCAGTTAAGACTGGTTACCTCTACATCATCTCCACAGAAGAACATTATACCTTCTGTGGTTGCTCTAGCTAGAATGTTACTAGCCTCCGATAGCTTATGTAACCTAGGTCCACGAATAAACCATATCGAAGTAGGAATTTCTTTTCTTATAGAATTTATTGCATCTTCTGATACAGTATCATCTTCATCAATATAAAAACCAAAAGATATAGGCATATATCCAGAAGAGAAATTTATTGCAGAGTGTATAAGTCTTCTAAGTCCTTGAGGCCTATTCCTAGTAGGACATAGAAAAGTTATCATAGTATAGCACTTTCAATTTCGTTTAGTGCTTTTTTAGTGCCATCTTCTATATAAGATATCATATCTTTGCCTTTTAGCTCATGGAACCAGGGCTCAGAAGTAACACCGTATGTATTGGTTGTATGTAAATCTAGTCCTAGGCATTTAGCCTCAACTACAAGTCTACAGAAAGATTCTTTTACTATAGGGAAGTAAGCCAAAGCTCTATACTGAGATAGTTTCTCATAAAACTGATCTCTAGGTAGCTTAGGTATTAGTTCATACTCTAGTTTATTCTGATTGCAGTAGGCTATAGCCTGATCTTTACCTTTAGCAGGGTGGTAATGATCCATTATAGCAACCTTATCTATAGCTGGAGTTGGTCTGTTATACTTCTTTAATAAAGCTGTTTCTTCTTTACTCCAGATACTTGTGTGTAATGTCTTGAAGTTACCTGGAACTCTATTGTCCAGGAAACACTTCTCGTGATCATTACTTTGTAGGAATACACATCTTGCATTAGCATAATACTCATAATTTATTCTTTCGGCTTCTGGAATTATATTTCCAGGAAATAGATTAGGTTGCCGACTAGCATGTATCTTGTAATCATGCTCAAAAATTACATAGTTCTGGTATATCCTGAATATAGCTTTAACATAAGGTGCCATCTGAAATGTATTAGATAGTAGGTAGAGCTTATAAGGATCTACATTTATAACATCTTTTGTTCTCATGGTATGGAGCTTAAGATGTTTGACAATAGTGTCATCTACCATCTCCGCTCCACCCTGACAATCAGATATTAAAAAGTCACTTACAAACACTACGTTATCATTCACGGAACTCACCTTCACCTATTGCTCTATAATCTTCAGGTATATGCAACACCAATGTAGTTTCTCCGCCGCTATCTTCTGGCACTTTATAGTCTATCTTTAGACCCATGCTATGATCTTTAAGTTCTAACTCAGTCTCCATAGCAGGTTCTATCGAGAACCTCCAGCCCATGTAGTCATGTAGCACGCAATAAACTCTATATGATGTGGCAGACTTAGAGGATTCAAGGAAAAAGCTGCCAGGTAGCTTAGAACCACTGTAGGTATGGAACACCTTATTGAGTCCTCCACCTTTAACCTGCACTGTCTTGTTGAATCCATGAGTTGATCCTTTGAAAATAATAGTTTTCATTTTATCTTCCGGTCTGAATTATGCTACTTAACCTCTCTGCTAGCTTATTGGTACCTAAGACAAAGTTAAATGATCTATTGCATCTAACATTATCTTTACTGTTGTAATTTATGTATGCTGTATTAAATGATGTCCATATCCTAGTTACCTTAGATAATAATATGTCTCTAGCAGTCATGTCTTCAGACTCGTGGTTGATAACACATAATGTTTTCTTGTTGTCATCTTTTGTTTTTAGTTCTTCAAAATAGTCATATACTGTTTTTGCATAGCGCAGGTCTACGAGCTCAGATACATGGAGTACTATATCAAATTGTTTAAACACATAGATATTATCCTGTAGCAGGGCAAGCACTACATCAGTAGACTCTTTAGGCTGCTCATTATCTTTCAGCCAAATCACTCTCTTGTAATACAGAGATTTAGTCTTTCCAGTCTCCATGTTGCGTTCTTACACTTCTTATCGTGCTCTTTAAACCATTCTATAGCTATTCTCTTGTTAGCAAAAATTAGTAAGTGTCCTTCTTTGTGATATACCAAATTGTTCTTATTATCTACTACGACCCAGTATTTTTTATTTGTTATAGTTTCAACTTCTGGTTTCTTATTAGTGTGAGCAAATCTTTTCTTGGTGTAAGGATCTATAAAAGACATTACCACATCTCCGGTAGTTCACTAGTTTCACTTTGCTCTTCGTTGTCCACTTCTGGCAAGCTAGAGAAAGTTTTTTCTGGTGCAGCTGTAGATAATCCCCAGCATCTGTCCTTCCAGGCGCAGGTCCTACATTCAAAGTCGCCTAACTGAAGATTAAGTTTTCCTGGAGTTGCTCCCTTCTTTATCCACTTCTCAATTTTTTCTCTATCCATTTTTCTAGCTATTAAGTCTAGCTTGAATAGAGTTGTAATTTTTTCTTCAGAGTATTCTAGGTCAAAGTCCCTAGGAGGTTCTGTGTTTGTATCCAGATAGGCAGCTAGCTGCTCAAACCTCTTGTGTATATTTTTGACAGCTAGATCTGGTCTTTCCTTAGAAGAAGTTGGAGTGTGTACAGTAGGTATTCCATTACCGTCTAGAGTAATATAATAGTCCCATACCATAGTCATGGGAGAACCGTGCTTCTTTCCTTTGATGCTCCAGTTTTCTGTTCTTGAGACATACCATATGTACCATTTTTTTGGTACTTTCTGGGATGGAGGCATGTAGGTTCTGTAGTAGTCCAAGTATAAAATAGACTGCATGACGTGAGAGTCGTCTGGACTGTCTATTGTTAGACTGGCTTTATACTGTCCTACAGACTTGATCTCTATTCCTACTGGTTCATTAGCCACAAAGTCCCAGGCGATAATGTCTGTCCTTCCAGACACGTTAATTCTGGGATCATAGAAGCTATGCTCAACAGCTAGACGCTGGAGCCCCATCTTAAAACCATGGGTGTCAATTAAATTGACGATAAGTTCTGATACCTTATCGCCAAGAAGAGCTGATATCATATAATCAGGCTCAGTAGTATTAGTAGGAGTCTCGTCTTTGATTCTAAAATACTGCTCTCTAAGACAAGACCCTACTACCTCTCTAAAACCTTTGTCATTCTTCTCTATAGATACAGAAGAGGGATGAAAAAAATGACTTCTACGGGTGGAACTAAACGAAGGTGAAGATAGAGCCTTCCTTAGTCTTTTTGATAACTCGTTCATTACTATATTTTTACGGTTACCACCCGGTCTCTTCAGATACTTCTTGTTCCTCTTCTATCGGAATGTCTCTCGAAACTTTGTATACTCTTCCATTAGAACTAGGAAGCTCAATACTCTGTGGAAGGTCATCTTCTGTAGATATGACAGAAGAACAACCAACAATGCCAGTAGTTTCGTTATCATACATAAAGTATATACTACCACGCTCACCTGCGCCAGACTTATTCTTCTGAATATCTAACTCAATGATGGGCTTGTATCTTCCTGGTACTCCCCATCTGGCTTTGATCATTGGATTTTCTACTGAGCAGTAGTTGCCTACCGCTTCGTTCCAAACAATACCTGCTGTATCCAGGTCAAATTCCATCTTTGCGGACTCTGATATCTGTGTGAGAATAGGTTTCTGACCTGGTGTCCTATTCTTTACCATCTCTAGAGTCATCATGACCGTGCATGGAACTTTAGCAGTAAGCGACTTAGCCCACATAGATGAATTGAGTAGCTTAACTCTTGTGTCAGAGTTGTCACTACCCTGGACGTTATGCAAAGAGTCCATGCAGAATAGAATTGGATTGCCAGTCTCGTCTTGAGTAGACTTGATCCAATCTTCTGCTTTGGATTGTGTTCTACCGTATCTATCGTCTTTGAATACAAGCTTTCTATCGTTAGTAAGTTGACGCAGTATATCCTGAGCTTCTCTCATTGCTCTCAGGTCTTCGGTTGTTCTCTTTACATTGTTAATTACCTTTTTCATAGGTACTTTAGAGATCATAGATACTAAGCGATAAGCAAGAGACTTTCTGTTGTCGTCAATAGCCCAGTAGCAGATCGCAATATCTTTATTGTTAAGCGCAAGATTAACTGCTATGTTTAGCATAATAGCAGACTTACCATGCTGTGGAGCACCTGCTAGACCTATAGCTCTACCTGCCTTAGTAGGCTTAGGTATACCGTCTAGCATATTATCTAGAGCAGTAAAGCCTGTGATCCAGCCATGTAGACCTTCCTTATGAGCGTTCATTTCCACAAAGACTTGATCAAAGAATTCAACGCTCTCTGTAACTGATACTAGATATCTATCTTTCTTAGTTCCGCCTGTGCTCTCAATATTGCTGAGCGTCTTACCTAAAGCATACTGTAGATCGTCTGCGCTATTTGCTCTCTTAAGTGATTTTAGAAGATCATCTTTGATCTTTGTTACATTTGTATTTTCTATTCTAGCTATCTCATCTCTGATATCATCTCTCTCAAGATTAGTATGCTTAGCTAATGTAGCAATCATCTGACCTCTTTCTAGGAGATCAGATTGATTGATAATTAGTTTGATCATACTTTTTGCAAAGTTTTGTACATACGCAGGATTAGCTTCTAGGTCTAGAAGTAATTTGTTCTTTTCAATCATGTGCTCAAACACCCCAATGGGCTTGAGCTTTCTGTACTCTGTAATACCGTATTTCCTGATAAAATAGTCTGGATCGTTCTGGCCGGCAACTTTCTTATCCTCCTCACTAAAAGGAAGATTCATAATGGTTACCTTCAGGCCATTGTACCCAGCAAATTTTTCTATATACTTTTCCATTGTAGCAGCACCAGTCTGGTCCTGATCTAGGACTAGATTTATATGCTTAAAGTTGAGTGACCTAATTATATCTACATGATTATCAGTGAGAGCTGTACCTCCAAGAGCTACACAGTTTCTGTAACCCTCTTGCTGAGCAGTAACTGCGCTACCGTAGCCCTCAAATATATCCAGTCTGTGGCTGTCGTACTTCTTTGCTATCTCCATGCAGTAGAGCAGCTTGTCTTTATGGTAGAAAGGATTATCCTGAATAGAAGTATTCTTGTACTTAGGTACAGTAGATCCCTTTGTCCACTTTGTGTATCTAGCTACTACACCCTTGACTTCTCCATGCCAGTCCCTAATACAAAAAGTTATATGATCTGGACCAAATAGATCTTTACGAATGCCCATGATTACTAGCTCATCCTCAGCAATTCTAGTCTTGTCGGCCAGAATTTTGAGGAATTTCTTGTAATCTTTTACAGAACCAATACCTAGTTCTGTGCAGATCTCCCTATTCCATCCGCGTTTCTGAGCCTCAGAGATATCTATAAATTTAAAATCTCCAGTGTCTTTGTCAGTAGCTACCATTAGTTTATACATATTATGGTAGACGCTATCGTATCTAAATGCTGAGAGTTGCTCTTCTGTAAATTCCAGAGCATCAAACTCTACTCCATACTTCTTGAGTATGTATTCCACATTCTCCCTGATAAATCCGATACCGTACAAAGGCTTTCCTTCTATCAGGGAAGCTGCAGTATACACATCACCAGAAACCTGACAGCTAAAGCAGTGGAACTGTTGATCCTCTGTTCCCTTAATAAATCCATTAGACGGATTCCTATCTGGGTGGTCTGGCGAAATACACTTAAAGAATTCAGTACCGCCATGCTTGACAATCTCTATTCCATGCTCTTCTAAATACTGCCTAAGAAATGGCTTACCCTTTGAAATCAGTTCCTGAAGATCGTTCATATTATTCTTTGAATGATGTTATTATCTATGGAGAATGTCCAGTCAAGCTACCTGAGTCTAGCACATACCCTATAGGAAATCAAGAGCAGGTATGTTCGCTCCTTGTTGCTGACTGCTTCTCCTGGTTAGTTAGCAAATCCCTGAGTGGGATCTTCCCATCCCGCAAATCATTTGACACACAATTAAATATATTATGGAGTAATATAAAGCCTAGGATTAGCACAGGACTTTCTACGGACCTTCTATTAGGTATTAAAGACAGATGTCTTAAAGTCTACAACTTCTTTTCCTCATTAAAATCATTTGAAGTTATTTGTCACGATCAAATATTTGAGTATCATTCTAATAAGTTTGTTTTAAATGTTCCTCTTACTGTTATAAGACACTCTAATATAGTGTATTCTTTTTATTTAGATAGGCTATCTAGCCCTAGCAAGACTTATAAAATGTATAACATTGCGTCTAGTATCATACAAAATGTAACAAAAGATTTATTAGATGGTTTTACTTATATAAAAAGACCTTGTATAGTAAAGACACAAAATTTTTCTTTTCATACCTTCCCTACCGTAGGAGATTTACCTAACGTAGTAGATAATATTGTCATAGGGATGAAACACGTTAGATATCCAGTAATAGGTTCTCACTGCCACATGTGCAACAAAAAATCTGTTTGCAATTGGTTCCATGAATAAGATAAAAATACTAATAGTCACAGACAGCCCAGGAATTCATTCTGGTCTAGCAGAAACTACAAGAAACATTTTTATACCTCTTATAAAGAAGTATCCAGATAAGTATGAGCTACATCAGTTAGGTTTTTTTCACTTTGCTCCTAGGGAGCCGCTGCATTGGCCAGTGTATCAAACTAAGCTAGCTCAGACCCCACAAGGTCTTCAGCCAGACATGAATGATAAGTGGGGAGAACAGAGCTTCCATGAAGTAGTTCAGAAAGTTGCTCCTGATATTGTGTTTGGTTACGGAGATATGTGGCACTTTGATCACATACTCAATTCACCTATGAGGAATACATATCGGATGGCGGCATACTATACTATTGATGGACAGCCATACTACGGACATCTACATGCAGATGGTACATCTGACTGGGGTAAGAAGCTATCCAAAGCAGATAGACTTGTAGTTCTTTCTCACTTTGGCGCAAAGACTCTAAAGAAGTCTTGTGCTGAACTGAAGAATAAAAACATTGACGTAAGATATCATCCTCTAGATATGGGCAGATTTAGACCTTTGTCTGATCAAGAAAAGATTGAAGTAAGAAAGTCAATGCTGCCTCCAGCTGTAGATCCTAGTTCTTTTATCATTGGATGGATGGGTAGGAATCAATTTAGAAAGCAAAACTTCAAGCTTTGGGAGACCTTACATTATTTAGTCTATGGTGACTATATTGAGTGCAAGAATTGCAAAAGAATAACACCTAAAGAATGGGATCATTCAGCTCGTGCCACACAATCTTCTGAAGATCTTACTATGTATGATAAAGGGTATAAGTATGATCACTGCTGGCACTGTAAGAGCCCTGATGTTATCCCTGGTAAGCCGCTTAATGACGTATTTATGTGGCTACATATGCCAAAGAATGACCCAGGCTACAACTCAGACCTCCATGAGAGGCTTTGGAATGTAGGCAATAAATGCATATACACCAGTGCTAATGACGGAAGAGCTAATAGTCTTAAGCAAGTAGCCACTATCCAGGCTAGTTGGGATGTGATGTTCTATCCTTCCGGTGGAGAAGGGTTTGGTAATCCTCCATTTGAAACTATGGCTAGTGCAGTTCCTATTGTTTACTCTGACTATAGTTCTCATGCAGAATTTTGCAAGTTTGGTGGGCTACCAGTTAGGGTAACATACCAACCTGAGATTCATCATGGTATTATGAGATCAGCCATTGACACTGGACACGCCATAGAACAGCTACTTAAACTTTACAGAGACAGAAAACTAGCAAAAACTCTAGGAGCAAGAGGAAGAGCTTTTGTTTCACAGTTTGATTGTGCAGTGATGGCACCTACCTGGGATTCCATCTTTACAGAAATGATGCAGCAACCAACTCCTCAGCAGGGATCAAAGCTTTACTCAACGGTGATCTGATGAACGACTACTCGAACCTAAAATTTGAATGGTGTGGAGAAATCCTAGCCGAGATTGGTTATGGAGTACAAGCTAGAAACATTCTAAAGCCCCTTATAGAAGGGGGAGCTGACATAAAACTTATTCCTGCAGAAGAGTATGTTCCTGATAATAGAAAGATCAAAGATCCTTTCTGGTTAGAGCAGGTAGAAAAATCTAAAACTAAGCCGGATGCTCCCATTAGAATTAACTTTTCTATAGCTCCTCAGTTTAGAATGAGGCAAGGAGCTTTCCACATAGGATACTGCTTATGGGAAACTACTAGACTACCTAATGAATGGATACCAATATTAAACCAACAAGATCATTTATTTGTACCTAGTTCTACTCATGTAGACTACTATACTGCTAGTGGGATTACTAAACCAGTTAGCGTGGTAAGACCTACTGTGTCCAATCTAGACACAAGTGGTCCTAAGATGTCTATTAATGAGTTACCAGATGATACAGTTAAATTTCTATTCTCCAGTAACTGGATACCTAGAAAGAATCATCAAGATCTTATTGCAGCTTTCTGCTGTGCATTTAATAATATTCAGGACGTCTCTCTTGTATTGAAGAGCTGGCCTGTCAGCGAAGATATTAATGCTAAGAGAAATATAGAAGCAGGAGTTAGACATTTCTCAGATAGGGTTAAAGGAGTTAGTAGACCTAGAATCTATCTACTTAATGACTATGTGAGTCATAGTAGAATGGAATCAATAATTAGATCATGTGATGTATATGTCTCTGCATCTAAAGCAGAAGGATATGACTCAGCTTCCATCATAGCTATGCAGATGAGTAAGCTAGTCCTAGGATTGCCTTTTGGGATCAAGTCAGACTACATAACACCAATGACATCTATTCCTATTGACTACTCTCTAGAGCCTGTGATCGACTCTGGTGCGCCAGGTTATGACGCCTACCAGATGTGGGCCAGACCTAGTATAGAAAGTCTTATGAGTAGTATGCTTAGAGCTTATAATATGATAAAAAATCCAGCACTTACTACTAATGATGTACTAGGTCTTACAGCTGAGCAACTAGGTAAGAACGCTAGAGAAAAAGTATTAAAGCTGTATTCTTCAGAAATTAATACCCCAGAGATTGCCAAAACTATAACAACCATACAAAATGAAATCTCCAAAGCGTTTACAAATAAGCTCACTCCACTCCAAGTGGTTCAAGTCCATAGCTGAGTCAGAGCTAGAGTCTGAACGGCAGTATCATATAGTAACTAACCCAGCCTGCGAGAGCTGGGCTGGACTCGCAGCTCTCCACAGCCTAGCCATGGGAGAGTTAAAATACCATGGACACCTAGAATACTGTGATGACTTTAGCTACTTAGATAATCAGCCTATTATAACTAGTAACAGTATTAAGTCTAGACTACTTAATATAGCTATAGGTAAGGCAGATCTATTGACATTTAATGAGATAAGAGTACTCAATCTATTGCTGGACAATGATAGAAAACATGTAGCAGAAAAACTAGGTATCAAGAAATCTAGATTGAGTCAGATCCTAAAGGATATAAAGATAAAACTTAAAGTATCAGAATAGTGCTTTGAGTTTATACTTTTCTATAAGTATATCTAATTCTTGATCTGTCCAACTCTGCCTAGCTCTCTTACCATCGTAGGCTCTGAGAAGACCCTCGTCTATAAATGTCTGGTTAAGACTTTTTATAGTAGTGTTATTTGGATCTTTAAATATAAGATCAGCTAGGACTCTTCCATACATATCCCATTTTCTGGATACAACCCAGATCTGTCCTACCTTAAGTAGGTATTTAATTCTATCTTCTATTTCTATAGTTACTATTCCTGCAGCCTTTACTTCTTTCAGGTTGCTGCTACGAATTTCTGGTCCGTCTACACCCGTTAGCCTGATGCCTTTAGGTGCGTCGTACCTAACTCCATAGCCTATATCTATAGTACCTCTTAGAGTATCCGGGTCTATCATCCTTTCTATAGATGCTAGCTTACCTATGTAGAAAGAATTTACTATTAAAGTATCTAAGTCCATTAGTCTATTGATCCTATGTCACTATCGCCTAGGTTATCGTGAAATGCCTTGATAACTGCCTTTATAAACTTGCCACTCATATCTATGATATCCAAGTTATCTGTAAGACTAGTCCATAAAAACTGACAAACATTTACTAGCACCATTAGGTCCATGTCTTCTGTCATTCTGCAGTACTTCTCTATCTCACTGTCTGCAGTTGGTAGGTTACTTTCCCTGTCTATGAATGGATCTATAGAGGTCATATTTATGCTATATACTTCGTCTTTTCCATTATAATCTACAACACACTTAGACTGTTCAAAATAAATAGGCTTAATTGCTGACTCTGTAAATCGTGAAGGGATCCTACCTCCGCAGGATACAACCTTCCTCTTTCCTTTGGAATCAATATCCAGAGAAAAGAATAGTTCCAGCTCAGCTATACCTAGCTGATCATCTCCAGACACGCTTAACGTGCCGGTAATCCTTTTTGGATAATCAGATTTAGCTTTGTTTATCATTGGTCAAATTCGCTTTTAACTCTATCCAAAAAGCATTTAATCTTTTTAACTGGAACATTAGTATCCTTAGCTATGTCTTGGATACTATCTTTTTCAAAGATGATTCTTCTGAGGATTACTTCCTCTTCTTTGTTCTTACAGAGATCTTCTATCATGAAGTCAAAAGAGTGTTCAAGAACATTACTTCTAGTAGAGTTAAGTTGCTTGACTAAGTTCTCTTTTTTCTGCCTGACGCACACCTTCCTGTACTCATCTATACAGTAATTTCTAATAGAATTACTAATGTAGGTAAGTACATTTTTTTGTGCATCAAGCTTTTCTACATTGTTGATTATCTTTGTAAGAACCCAGTCTATACTAGACTGCAGTTCGCTACTAGTAATAGATAGTTTAGCTGCAACTTTCCTTAAGTGAGGAGTTAAAAATATTACAAACTCCTCTCTTGCGGAACTATCGTTGTCCTTAATTCTATCTACTATACTTAGCAGCTTGTACTTTACTTCAGCCTTGCGGTGAAAAGGTGGCCGCCTTCTCGCAGGCTCCCTCCCGCTGGCAGCAGTTACTTGCTACTTCCAGTAGAGAAGTGCCCAGAGCGCGAGCAAGACTATCATAGCTAGCAATATTAGCGGTAGCGCCTTTAAAAATGCTCTTGATAGAATTAATCGACAAGCCAGAGTTCGTAGCAATGGTCTTAAGAGAGACATTGCTTCGCTGCTGAATCTCCTGAAGAGAAACGCCAATCTGCTTAACAGTTTCCAGAACGGAGGGGGAGTAGGTCTTTGCTTTGTTAACCATTTGATTATCTAATTTATTGTTTAGGATGGACTTTATTACGAACGAAATTTATTAATTAAAAGAGTATTCTGTTTGATCTGTAATATATTCTGATGTGTCCCACTGACCGGCTTCTATCATGTCGAGTATCTCATCGTGATCAAACTTTAATGGGTCAGATAACTTAGTATAAGTACTAGGCTGCAGCAACTTGAACTTAATATATTTTTTCTCAGTGTTAGTACCTGCCTGCACTTCTTTGTTTATATTATACATAGTTTGTATGTCATTTAAAAGTATCTCGTTGGTCATAATCTCTATTGACCTAAGAAGTATACCAAAAGATTTTAGAGAGTCAACTACCTGAGTATCCATAGTTGTATTAGAACAATTTATAATGTGTATTTCATCTGCTCCAGCTTCAATAGCTTGCTTTAGTGGAGTTAAATCTCTTAACCCACCATCTGTATACCACTCTTTACCTATCTTAGTAGGCTGAAACATGACAGGGTAAGCTGCACTTGCGTAAACTGCATCGAGTATGTTGCTATCTTCCTCTGTAAATACTCTAAGAGCTCCACTAGAAAGAGATACAGTTGCCAGTCTAAGTTGTGTTATAATTCTGTTAGGGTTTATATGCTTCTTAATCAAGTTCTTTAATGGGCTTGCGTCGTATAATCCTTTTCTAAACAATCCAAGGACTGGACCTAAGATTGGCCACGAAGTGTATACATCTTTTTGTTTTAGACCTACCCAAGTGCCTATAAGACTTCCTAGTCCGTCACTTTGAGTGTCAGGACTGTACTGAGACATGTAGGCTGCATTAAGAGCTCCTACTGATGTTCCACAGAATATATCATATCTGTTTCCTTCAAACCGTATAAGTCTCTTCATGGCTCCAAGTTGGAATGCTCCCTTAGAACCGCCCCCACTAAGAACTAGTGCCTTCATTTGACCTCTTGGTTAATTTTTTCGTTAAATCTATGAATGTATTTACTGTTCAATTTTATTGGTGAATAGTACTGTTCAATAAGTGACATTGCTAACTTATATCTATCTAGCTTTAACTTATTTTTCTGTCCATTACTGTTGTGTAGTAGGTCAGCATATTTTACTATAGCTGCTGCTAGCAAGTCTAGCTCGCAGATAGTTATTATATAGCTATGATAGTCTGGGGCAGTATTTTTATTTAAAATAACACATGTTTGTACAACATTTTCATTAACACCTTGAACTAGTAGTCCTTCCTCAGTTATATCACAATCCTCTAGTACATCATGTAAGTACGCAGCCTGTACCACATGATCCTCAAGACCTAGAATGTGTGCAGGGTAGCAAGTTTCTAGTATGTACTTTGCAAGTGTTGCTACAGCAATAGGATGTGTTATATATTTTTGTCCATTGCTTCTTCTCTGCTCTCCGTGTAACTCAGTAGCTAGTTGTAATACTTGTTCGTTAGTTAAGTTAGTCATTATCTTACTGGCCAATAGTACGGAGTCTCTGGTGACTCTGTCCAGCCAAATTTTGAGTAAAAGTTAAAATCTTTTCTAAGTAAATTTGCCCTATGACTTGAGTGGACCTTGTGGTCTCCAAGCCAAGTAGGGAGATCAAAGCTGTCTGGTAAGCTATACTTAGTCATAGTATTATTATAACCTCTCTTTACCCACTCGTCAACCATTATATTACAGTAATGTTTAAGGCCATCTAGGTATCCAATCCACATCTTACGAGCTGGATGGTTGTGCCATCCTACTTTTAGGTCAGGATTTTGTTTTAGTTTTAATATACTATTGACTAGTTGCATGGCCTCAAGACGCTGCTTGCCTAGCCTCTTGTAGTCAAGAACTTGCGCAGACTTATCAAACTCTTGATACGGAAGAAAAGTTTGCATCGTAGTATGCTATGAGGTACTACTATGAAAAGGAAAAAAATACCTGGACCATACTATAAAGTTAGATCAGGAATATACAAGATCTATTCTCTGATTTCTGAAGATTTTTATGTAGGTAAATCAAAAAATCTACACCAGAGATGGTGTCAACATAGCCATGACCTTAGATTAAATAAGCATCCTAATCCAGAACTTCAAAAAGTTTATGATAGAGACGGAGATGCTAATCTTGTAATGGAATTAATAGAACTTGTAGAAGATATAAATAATTTGGAAACTAGAGAAGTTTACTGGACAGAGTTACTTAAGCCTAGTCTAAATGTAGTAGATACAAAGCTATCTAAGAATGATGTAAGTATAATTAGAGAACTAAATGAACAGAAGCTACCTCTTGATGAGATAGCTTCTAGATTTAATATCTCTGTTAAGTATCTTAAAGAGATACTATCAGGCTACAGATGGGGAGTTAGTTAAATTCCCCTGTGTCTATCCACTCTTGCTTAAGGACGCCCCAGATATCAGCCATCAGTCCTTGATTTAGGTATTCGTAAGGTAGGTATCCGTAACCTTTATCTCCCCACTGAGCTCCCCAGCTATTGCGTATTTTAAACGCTTTCTTCTCGTCGTTGTAGCCAACTAGAGCTACAGCATGTCCGCCTATTACTCTCTCGCTTACGGTCGGGAATGGAATATTTCCGTCTACTGCAATGTTCAGAGAGCTGAAGCAAGTAAATCCAAACATAAGAGGAATCTTCTTAAAGATTCTGCTCTTGATCTCAAGCATGATATCAGAATTGCTAAGTCCTGGCTGGTCAACTCTGAAGTAAGATACTGACTTATAGTTACCTGCTATAGCATACTGATAAGCTGTAGGCTCAGCTTCGTATGTAGCAGCTTCATAGGGCCAATACTCTTCAGGTAGTGCCCCAAAAAGTCTCATGGCCTTCATAGTATCTCTGAGGTAGGCTCCAGTGTCCCCTACTTCTCCCATTAGCTTTCTAGTTACCTTGTACAAGAACAGTCTAGACACATCAATGTGCAAGCCCTTTGCTTTCTTCTGCATGTACTCGATGAGAGCAGCAGCAGCATTAGCTGTACAAGATCCTAAAGATCTTTGATCCTCTATAGGAGAGAACATTGTGATAGGTAGTTCACATATAGCCGGAAGCTTAGTTATCTTAGTAGAGGCTCCACCAGCTTGTGCAAAAGTAAAGTCTCTATGATCTGGAAGGTCAGGCTTCCATCCAAACTTAGTTTTGTTGGAGTGTCTTGCTGGCATCTCCCAGCTGAGATTGAGGGGGTTACTGCTCATTATCTTTATTTCCTTTTCTTAGTTGGTAAGTCTCAGGATCTAGATCTGCTAGTTCATCAAGTTGATACTCATAAGGAAAGTGTTTTAGACAGGCAGACGCTTGACCTCTAATATTTTTTGGTACTCTAGGTGTCTCAGATGGATTAAGCAAGCTGATTAAAAACTTTCTAGTTCTTTTTAGAGAACTTAATCTTTCGTCTGGTAACGTCATATAAACTTACCAAAAGTTTTCTTTACCATCTTTAGATTATTCATAATACTTTCTAGAGTATTTGGTTTGATCAAATCAATATATCCAAAGTCACTAGTTATCCAAAAATCAGTTTTCTTATTAATCCTTCCGCCTATTTCTACAAATATAATTGAGCCTTGTGAACCTCCTTGTTCTATGTAAGGAGGTACGTAAGCCATTGCTCGACTGATACCTCCTGCAACACTAGTTAACAGATATACTTCTTCAAGATCACCAGTAACATCATTAGACCATAATACACTATATAATATAGGCTTCTTCTTACTCTTTGTTTTGATCATCTTACTTCTTGTTCTTCTGAGCTTCCATCGTTCTAATAGCCCAGTCAATACCAGTCGTACCGCCCCAACCAAGCCATGCGACATGACCAGCGTCCTTCCAGGGTGTAGATTTGTACTCAGGTGCGACTTCTGCATTCTTTCTATGCCTATTAAATTGAGCCATTCTTGAAACGGTATCAAGACCTACTGCTCTACCAGTAGCAAGCTGTCTAGCTCTGCCCCAGCCGACAGAAGTCATTCCTTTTACTTCACTACCATGTTCTCTCTTCCAATTGAGGACACGCTGTGCGTTATTCTTAGCACCCTCAGGTGGTTGATATCCTTCTCCATCTTCCTGCAGGATGTTCTCGTCACTTGTTGAGACTTCATCTAGTAAAGTATCAAGTAGCGAGCTAAAGCTCCTATTAATATAGTCTTCTACAACAGTATCCCTACTGTATTCCTGCTTTCTGATAGCAATAATCTGATCTATAATTCTTTTTTTCTGATCTTCCATACTAACAAAGTTTTGATCATCTTCTATAAGCTGGATAAACTCAAGTACTTCATGAGTCTCATCAAAAGATTCACCATTGATCATTGATTCAATATATTCATCAGTCATATCAGATGCGCTCTTACAGCCCATCTGCTCACCCTTTCTATTAACACAAGCCTTTATCTTAGATCTAGTTGATTCACTTACCTTAGCCCTACCAAGTAGTCGAAGAGCTGCAGTGTAATGAGCACAATCAGGAACAGGGAAACTTCTTCCTGGTCCGCAGAACGTCGAGGACTTGAGTCTTTTTCTCTGTTCAGTAGTGAGTTCTTTGTCATTCATGTTGATTCCTTTATGCTACAACGCAGCTATCGTTTGTGCAGTATCTCTCTCCAAAAGATTCTTGCTTTGATCTAAGCTTAAGAGTCTTCAGAGTATTTGTGTACTTGATATACTCAGTTTCTGTAATAGTTTGATACGGGGCTTGCTGATAAGAATGATTATCTAGAGGTAAGAAACTTAAAGTTTTTACGTAAGGAGCCACAAATTTGATAGCAGACTCTAGGTCCTTCTGTTCTTCTGGCTTGAAGGTTATAGTGCAGCTTACTGAGTTATCAGACCAAAGGTTTTGTAACTCTCTAACTAGATACATCTGTTCCCACAAACTAATGTCATACTTAGACTTAGTAAAATTCTTTTCTTTTATGGCAAAGTAGACTACTAGAGTTACTGCAGCTTCTTTTAGTTTAGGTAGATTTTCTTCTGTTGCTGTAATAATACCATTGTCTGATATCAGATCTTTGATCTTACTATTATCTACTACAGATACTTCTACTCTGTAATTAGATTTGAGCAGCATAGCTATCATAGGATCTGTAGCTGACACTCTTACTGTCCTGTAGTAGAACTCACTGTGAGTACAATGAACACCAGGTGTAGCACCTGAGAGTAAGCTTACGGTACCAGAAGGCTTTACAGTAGTTACCTTGATGCTAGTAGGAACTCCTAGCCATCTGCTATAGGTCTTATCCCAGTGTCTGACCATGTCATACGCTTTATCAGCAAAATCTCTGCAATAGCTTGAGTAACCAAACTTTTTAATTGCCTGCTGTATACCAGATTGAGACAGTCCTATTCTTCTATTCTTTAGCATGACAGAGTTAGCTAAAGGATCGTGAGTAGGAAGTAGGGTTACAGACTTAGCGTACAAGTATGCATACTTTATTGTTTCTAGGAACTCATCTGTTGTTTCATGATTAGCTGGATAAGTTTCTACTAGACAGCACATCTCTCCATGCTCTAAGCTTTGCTCAGCGCAAGGATTAAATCCAGCTACGTTGTCGTAGTACGGAGAATCTGCAGTATTAAAGCCGTCTTGATATCTACCGTAATGCTTTGCATTATCTAGGAAGATCAGTCCTGGCTCGCCATTCTTAGCAATACTAGGGATTAAATTGCTGAAATCATCAGTAGGCTTTACAAACACACTGTTGTTGCTTGCCCAACGATGGCTCATCAACTCCTTAGAATGCTTGATAGGATCTTTCATCGTTACATAGTCAGTATCATTTGCTTGCCCAATAGCAAGTTCAGCTGATCTACGTACATTCCCTGCTACTACAAACTTACCTATAATATTCATAATATCTACAATAGCTGTAGATGTAATCGGTTCTCCATCAAGGCGGTCAAGGACTTCTACTATCTCTTTGTGTCCATTCTTTAGAGGCTCTGGACCGCTAGAAGTTCCACCAAACCCCTTAATAGGAGTGCCAGCAGGTCTGACTTGGCTGTAGTCAAACGTGATAGGATTGCCTGATGAGTAAGAATTAATCAGTAGTTTGACTGAGTCTACCCAACCTTCTCTAGAGTCAGGAATTACATAAGTAACAACAGTTCCGCTAGGCTTCTTGACTACCAATGTCTCTGCTCCATTGGTATCAAAACCTACTCCAACTCCTAGCATGAGCATGTCGCATGCCCACGAGAAAGGGAATCCAAAATCCTTCTTGATCTCTTTAGTAGAGATAAAAGCACAGTTGTTTAATGCAGCTGAGCCTATCTTGTCTACTATAGGAGTGCCCATGACCCACAGTCCTCTGCCTGGAGGAGAGAACTTGAAGTCCCAGATCTTCTGGAACATCTTCTGAGCACTCTTCTGAGCTCTCATACCATCCCAAGGAAGTCCAAGCTTACTGCAGTGGTCTAGTTGTATTTGGAAGCATCCTTCCACAACTCTTTTAACTGTATCAAAAAACTCTTCTTGACTACCGTCCTCTTTCAGTCTAGCGTAAGTGCGCTTGTATACAAAGTAAGACAGGTCTCCAAAGCCCCAGTTGGGTTGTTTACCTTCGTAGTCAGCAAGAAACTTTTGCGTTAGCTTGAATCTATTATGAGTGCTCATTGATCTAATTATTAATCTATTAGTCGTCTGTAAATTTTCCTAGAGGCAGGTTATCAAACTCTGTATTATCTTTTTGAATTTCTACAGGTTTGTTAACAGCTTCTGATATCTGATATTCTTTATACATAATCGCCATAACGGTATATACAATTGCTCCTAGAGCATCCGTCATCCATTTTTCTGAAGAGACGTGTGCCTTAAAGACTTCTGCGTCTTTCAGAGCAGTGTCTTCATTAATCTTATGAGCTCGTAGCTCCATCAATTTCTTTACAGCTTGACCTATAAGAAACTCTGGTCCTACAGTATCTGCTATAAGCTTCCAGGGTTGATCTGCAAAGTGCTTAGCTATGCCGTGTCTTTGCTTACCTTTGCCTGAAGCTACCTGCTCATATGCTTTGAACATCACTTCCATGAAGTGGTCTAAAGTAAGTTTATTATTTGGTAGCATGGCTAATTAATTTTCTATGAGTTATCATATCATCTGACTTGTTTATTCTTATAAATAGTTCTTCTAGGGTCTTACTGTTTTTTTGTAGTTGTATGTGTATAGGCCAGTAATCCAATGAAGATAGCTTATCATACGTGACTTGAGGTAGCTCTTTAATTACTTCTACATCTATAAATAAGTCAGCTTTCATGATGTCTTGTTCATCATGTTTAGATAAATGATCACCTACACTAGATAGTACAATCTTCTTGCACTTAGCTGATTGCCTCCTGAAAGCTAAGAACATACTTTCATTTATATATTTCTTTAACTTACTGTATAATTCTTTTGATGTTTTATGCGAAGACTCTAGTATTAATATTAAAGATAAGTTATCGTCGTTGAATTGTCCTATTAGTTTATGCATTTATTGTTTAAATTATTTAAAAAAGCGAGAAGGATCTCACACATATACATTGTTTAATATTTTGACCACGTCAAAATTGAACTCTATTTGTTAACTTTCCGCAACCTGACTCAGGTTGCCACAGTAACAGTTGTTGTAACATTGTACTGTCCTGCTCTATATGCGTGAGATCCTACTCTAGTTCAAGCAAAAGTCATATCTTCTTCCTTTACAAAGTAAAAGCTTTCGAATGACTTTATCTTACTATCTAGTATGGCTGCTGAATCCTTGCTAGCATCGACCTGGCTTAGCCTGGCTTGCTCTTCTTTCTTTCTTAGGTAATTTAGCATCCTAAGCTTATTCTTTTGTTTGTTGCTGCCCTGCCATCTAATAATGTATACCTGATTCTCTGTTGGATGAGCTACTACAGAAGGTATCTTGCCTAATATCCTAAATGATTTCATTTTAGGAGTTAGACTTCTTTGTCTATGTTGAGGTGTATTAGTAGTTTTAACAAAGACATCTACATAATCTGTTTTCTTTGTATTTATTCTATAGCCCCACTTCCTAATATATTTTACAAAGTATTTGATTATGGCTTTTCTATCTGCATCTGTGTATTCTGTTATCCCTTTAGCCTTATCAGCTAAAATGTAGATGTCGTCCGCATAAGATTCAATATCTCTTATATATCCTTTTCTATCTTTGAATCTTCGTAGCATATAATCTTTTACAAAGTTGAATAGTAGACTAGAAGTCGGGTAACCAGGAGGAAGGCTACCATCTATAAAACACATGTTAATATTCTCCATAATAAAGTCGTATACTACTTGATACTTATCTAATTTTTTGCCAAGTAATTTCTTTACTATATCTATTGATGTACTCCTATAAGCATCCTTTAGGTCTAGTTTTATAATAGTAGGAGAGAAAGATTTTTTCATAGCTACAGTCATCTTATATAGTATATTGTCAATAGATAGTTTATGTGGCATTACAAATTTAAATTGTACTGTAGACTTGCCCTTATATAAGTTATAGGACGCATAATTACCCTTGAATTTAGAATATTTATATAATCTATACTTCTGAGAAAATTCTGTAAAGCAAATGTTTTCTAGAACTCTGGTAAATATTTGTAATAATTTCTTGAATCGTGGATCAGGATCAAACACGACTCTCTTCTTGCCACTAGAGTGAGCAATAACTTTAGTAACATATTTACCAATATACCCTTCCTTCTTACCTTCTTCTACTAGATCCACAAACTGATTATACCTAGCTACAAATCGTCTTACGCGATGAGCTACTACTTTCTGTAGATCTTTTTTCTTGTATGCCTGAGAAGTATGCTGACTTACAAGATGCATGAAGCTGTGATCGTAATCAACAGCTCCTATAAAACCTAAAAACTCTGTGCTTGCGTATTGTTTAACTGCTGAAGGATCGTACTCTAAGTAGTTCGGATTCATAAAAAATTGCTAGTCTTACTTTATCGTTCTTCTGTCCGATTACCACTAATGGTATGAAGCTATTAAATTTTTTCTTGATCTCGTCCTTACATAGTTTCCAGTAGTATAAGTGAACACGCATTCTATACTCCATATCTAGAGCATAGTTGTAGCTCTGAGTGCAGTAATCAATTATATAATCTGGTAGGACATTACTAACAGTTCTGCAGTTGCCAGAGTTACTAAGAGAGAAGAAGTCGAATACATAATCAACTGGCATCATGCAGATGTTGTCAGTAATACCTGCAGCATTAGTTACTGGAAACTTTATAACACAGTAATGAGCAGCAGGAAACTCCTCGCTCTTTATTTTCTTATATTTATTTATCCAAGGTTGGTTCTGTCTATACTTACACTCAACAACAAAAGCTGCATCCACTTTATTAGCCAAAGGGAAAAGCTTTGTCACATCAGCAACAACATCGGGAAGGGACTCCGAAAAGTCCCCTCCCCTTGGAATTCTGTAGCCTCCAAACTTCTTAGCTACAGTCCGCTCTAGGTCCTTCCAGGCGGTCATCACCAATCGTTAGCGTTGTTATTCGCTGGTGCTGCCTTAGGAGCATTGTTGTACTGACGAGGAGAACCTCCATAAGGCTTACCTCCACCCTTCTGATAACCGCCAGAGGGCTTAGCAGGAGCACTTCCTCCCTGCTCACAGGCTCTCTTTACCTGCTCGATAATAGCCTTGAGATGAGTAGTGTCTCTGTCGTTAGGAAACAGCTTAGCAAAGTAAATCTTCTGCTTTGCACCAGACTGATCACCCTTCTTCTCGTACTCGCGGTACGGAGACTGAATATACATCTCACCTTCTCTGCTCTTGCAGAGCTTATAGTCTGCTAGACTAGCAATAATTGCTTCGTCTACGACAATATCAATACCAAACGTGGCATAGATGCCAGCGTTCTTTTGGTTAGGAGTTCCTGGATAGACTTTCTTTACTACAAAATCAAGTGTTGTCATTTTCTTTCTTCTTTGTTATTACTAGCAGTCTTACTTAAGTACTACTAGTGGTTTACGTTTATTAAATGTCACTGTCTGAATCAGAATCTACTTCTACAGCATCAGTAGGAGTCTTGCCACCATTTTCTATATAAGCCTTGTCTACAAGAGCAGCAAGCTGTTCAATTAATTGAGGATCCTTTGACAACTTGTCAATAAGTTCCTCCTTGCCTTGAACTTTCTCTGTAAGAACAGGACACTCATAGTAAGGTCCTTTTCTTGTGATGATACCAAGGCCCATAGCAGCACTGATTGTGCTAATAGTAGCGTCAAATCCTCTTCCAAAATAGAATGGAATCAAGATCTCTTTGGTCTCTGAACCATTCATTCTGCTCTTGTCTACCTTGATAGAGCCTGCCCAGCCTGGGTAAGTCTTTCTAACTTTACCATCTAGTCCCATGGTTTCCATAGGCTTTGGCCAGTCTGACTTAGGGCCTCTACGAAACTTAAGTCTGAGGTGAGCCCAGTGCTTTAGTGAGTTACCGCCTCTCACCTCTTCTAAAGCAACATTAGCACTAGGAACTGTGTATACCTGACCAATAAATACTGCAGAGCAACCCTTGTAGCCAGTCTTAGTATCTCTATTGATCAAAACATTCATCTTGCGCAATGTCTCACCTAGCTTACGCTGCAAGTTCAACATGTTAGACTCTTCTAAGGATCTATCTGATCCATCTGATGCCTGCACGTCATTCTTAGGCAGCAGAGCACCAACAGAGTCCAGCACCCACATGTCAATTTGCTGTGACTTAAGCAGTTCTACAGCAATATCCATCATCTTTTCCATTGTATTGGCTTCCTTAGTGTAGCCATGGAAGATGACTCTATCTAGATCAAGACCAAGTGACTCAGCCCACTCTCTGTCGAAAGAGTTTTCTAGGTCAGACCACATTACAACAAAGTTAGGATCCTTTTGCTGATTGTATGCAGCTACCTGTACGCAAAAAGCACCTTTGCCTGTGTGCTCTGGACCTGCAACAACAGTAAACCTACCTCTTGGTAAGCCTTTGATAAGGCTATTGACAGATGCGAATGGAGTTGTAATCCATTCATGGTCTGCCATGTCAGAACCAAATACAAGAGTATTTGTTCCTGTCTTCTTGTTGATCTTGTCAACAAGTTTCTTGATCGTATCTAATTTATTACTAGTCATTTGTTGTGCAGTGCTTTCCATAGTATTGCGAATGTTCCTAGGTCCATTAAGACTTCGTCACCAGACTGAGTACGTTGAATGTATACCCAGTCTTTCAACCTCATTCTAGCTTGTGATTTTAGTTTTTCAAGCTCTTTATCCACAACTTTAAACTTCTTAAATGTAGACTTGACCTTAGCCTCTATAATAAAATCATAGTTACTAAAGTCACCATTGTTATACTTAGCTCCAGAGTTGGTGGTCTTATTTATATCACCTAGTATACTATGTATCATATCTTCAAACTCATCTCCTGTAGCTCTACTCATGATTTTCTATCCTATTGAAAAATTCGTCCAATTTTTTTATCACTTTTTTTCCTATATATGCAAATTTTTGATATATCAAGTATTAGACTGAATTACTGTATACTGCATATTTTTAGCTAAGTTAGAAAATCCGCTTATAGCTAGAATAATCGCTTTTAGCGTATTTAGCAAACCATAGACAAATTGAGTTTTGATGATGTTCCAGATAATTTTTGCCCATTTTATCAAAATGTCTATTGTTATGTTTTTCATTTTTTCTATTATTGTCTAGTGTGCGTCTTTCCACGAGTTTCCTAGCTTAGCTTCTGCTAACATCGGAACTGTGAGATTGTCAATATTCGACATTATATCAGATATATCACGTGTAATGTCTACCTCGTCTGGGTGAACATCTATTACAATCTCGTCGTGAACCTGCATGATCAGTTTAGACTTCTTGTTGTTGTCTGTCAAGAACCTATCTATATTTATCATGGCCATCTTGACCTGATCTGCGCCTGAACCCTGCACAGTGTGATTTACGCCTTCTCTAAAAGCCTCTAGCTTCGTGAACTTCATAAAAGAGAACACGTTAGGTAGATATCTTCTCCTACCATACATAGTTTCTGTAAAACCATGCTTAGATAGAAACTTCTCTACATCCTTAATATACTGAGCAACATTAGTCATCTTGCCTAGATAAGTTTCCATCAGTTGAGCAGCTTCCTCAACTGTTATCTTAAGCTCATCAGATAGCTTATTTTCTCCCATGCCATACATTAGACCGTAATTGATAGTCTTGCAGTAGTTTCTTTGAGCTGGAGTTACCTTGCTCTCTTCTACACCAAAGATCTTAGCTGCTACACGAATGTGAGCATCTTCATTTTTCTTGTAAGTATCTACTAGAACTGGTTCACCAGACAGGTGCGCCAAAATTCTTAGTTCCTGTTGTGAATAGTCAGCAGATAGGATCTTACCATTCTCAAAAGATGAGACAAAAGCTCCTCTGATTCTCTTACCTATCTCTTCTCTTTGTGGAATGTTCTGTAAGTTAGGAGAATCGCTGCTTAGGCGACCTGTAGATGTAGAATGTTGATTAAAAGAAGCATGAACCTTACCTGTAACCTTAGAAATCTGCTTAGGAATGCCATCTACATAGGTAGACAGCAATTTGTTCATCTTCTTGATAGTCAAAATCTTAGATACTACAGGATCATCAGCTACAATAGCCAAAACCTTCTGAGTAGTGGCTCTTTTCTTAGTTTTTGTAAATCTAACTGGAATCCCGCGCTTCTCAAATATCTTCAAATCATCATAAATGAGCTTTGCAATGTCAGCAGGCTTAGTAAGTGTTACTTCCCATCCTGCAGCTTCACAAATGTCTTTTTTTAGCTGCGTAGAAGCAGTAATTAGCTCTTCTTTGATCTTTGCAATAGGAGCAGGATCAATTCTGACTCCATTGCATTCCATATCAATAATAATAGGATATAGTCTCATTTCTATGTCTTCAAATATCTTTCTAGGCTTCTCATAGCCAGGAGACTTTAGAAGAATAGAAAAATATTCATACAATCTGAAGGTATAATCCACGTCTTCCATGCAATAGATGCCAACATCATCAATTGGTGCATCCATCATGGTTGTAGGTGGATCCCCCTTCTTCTTTTTCTTCTTAGGTATAACTGTCTTTGTCCTAATTTTGATATGACCAAAGTGATTCATAGACATATCATCTAGAGAATGCTTGCACTTGTCTGAGAACAAGCAATAACTAGCAAGCAAGGTGTCAAATATAATGCCAGCTACCCTTACTCCGTGTTTTCTAAATGCACGGCAGTCATATTTGATATTCTGACCAATCTTGCCAATGCAAGGATCCTCTAGGATTGGCCTAAACATCTCTAGTAAAGCTGTACTAGGATCTACATCAGATCCAAGCTCTACTGCCCATTCAGGAGCGTTAAACGGAATATAGTAAGCTTCTCCAGCTTTTACAGAAGCTCCAATACCTACAATCTTTAGGTCTGGAGCAAAAGTCTCCAAACCTGTAGTCTCTAGGTCAACTACAAACTTTCCATTTCGGACAACTAGAGAAATTAGCTCTTCAACTTCCCTCTTCGTCCTCAGTATCTGATACTTTAGATTCTTCATCTTCATCGTCCTCTATTTCTTCTTCTGCATATACTTCATTTAGCATATCATACGGTGTTATCTCGCTTAGATTAGCGAGAGAAAGTAACTCCGCAGGAATCTCATTACCTTCTGACTCTACAGTATGGATTACTGTATAGTCCCTTACAAGGACTTTTCTAGTAGATTCATCTAGATCTGCATCATAAATATATAACAAATCATTTACCTTCATGTCCTGAACGCACGAAACAAGCTTTTCTCCTACATTTCCAACAGGAAGTTTGTTCATGTCGTCAAGATTTACTAGGATCTTGTAAGATCCATCTTGCTCTCTACTCAAAACTTTACACAAAAAGTGAAGTGCCTTCATTAGTACATCCGTTGTCTTGCCTCTGACTCAGGTGTAAACTTGTAAATTCTTGTCAATGCTCTATCCAGTAGATTTACTGCATCTCTTACTGAATAGTACACAAATTTTAAGAAATTAGTTGCTATCTGAATATCTTCGTATTTCTTGGCTAAATCCTCTGTCAGTGCTAGTGAAGCATCTTTGATATCTTCTGCAGTAATTTTTACTTGCTTACCTGCAGTTTCTGCATTAGACTTTTGTTGCTTTAAAGAAAGTCTAACTTTTGATCTAGCAATCTTTAGCCTATCAGCTTCTGCATCCTGGTAAGAATGCATGAGACAGAATTTCTCAGCTAGGGTAACCAAAGTAACTTGTAAAGATACAATATCTGCCTGTAACTCTACTTCAGGTACATCAGCCATCCAGTCATTTTTCTTATACTTAGCCATTATATCAAATGTTTCTTTAATTACCTTATAATCTTCTTCTCCAAGTATTTCCTTAGGAGTTCTTATGGCTATAGCATCACTTACATTAACACTTTGTATTAAATCATTTACATCAAAAATTTCGTTTGACATTTAATTGCTCCATTAAGGCTTTATTTATTTTTATCTTCTTTGTATTACTTTTGCAAAACTCATTTTTTAAGTTATTTATATCTTCCACAACATAAGGTAATACCGTGCCAAAAACTGGATATTCATTTTCATCATTCATCCATTTTAGACTATCTTTCTCGTAGTACTCATACTTTACACTATATAATTTTACAATATCTTTTCCAGAAGGAATAATATACTTACAAGATTCTTCATAATTTCTTTGTGGGTCGTAATGACTGTACGGACATACTACTTTTCCATCTTTGTACATAAGTATATCTTTGTTCTTGTTCAATAAAATAACTTGATATTTACTACTATCAGATGCCATAGTTCTTCTATGGAATGCTACATGTAAATTATCACTGTACATGGCTATATTAGGAATTTTTCTATCTTTTATATTTAAGTCCACAGAACTTAGCATTTTTGATATTGTTAAAGATATAGAAGCAATTGCTCGATTGATCATATAGTTTAAATTTACTCCACAACGAGAACTTGGATCATGGCTATAAGCAATTTTTTCTGCTATAGATTTAATTTGCTTATACTGATTAGCATTTTGCATGTGTTCCATAAATGAACAAAATATTTTACTACAAGAACTACATACTGGAATAGGATTATCTATTCCTCCTAGATTGGTTCCATCTTTCTTAATAGAATCTAAGATAAATTGATATACATACTTAAATATACCAGACTCAAACAAAAAATGTTTAAGAAAGGTAAGAGTTTCTAGATTTATTACTAAAATGTGATAGTCAGAACTTTGTGATGCACTAGTTTTTTCTTTTAGAAAAATTCCTTCTACATCGTTAGTAGCTATAATAAACACAAAATTAGAATTGTATGAATATGGTCTTGTAATATCTTTGTCTGTAGAATCGTTAACTATCTTAGTATTACTAAAAAGAAATTTATGTGCTGTATCCAAATCTTCTATAGTAATATGCTCATGAATAGGCAAGTTAGAAAATTTTGTCCAACTAGCTCCTTGTTTGAAATAAAAATGAGTTATAGGTGCCCAGTGATCTAAAGAGTTGTAAATATTGTATCTAAATATCATTTTTTCCCTATTACCATTACCTCTGTAACATCAAGCCACATGCGATTGCCCATTAAAGTAGTAGAAATAGTTGAAGGTAAATCTTTGGTAGTTCTAGTATTTAGAGTAGGTTTAAAGTTTGCTGCTGTATTAAAACATGCTTCTTCAAATATTCTATGAGAGCCGGCCTTATCAAGAATTAATTTATCAAAAGAATAAAGAGCTGGCTCTTGTTTCTTTATTAGTTTTTCTGGAGAAAAGCTATTCCATGCCTTAGACATTATATTAGCTATTTCTTCTCCAAGCAAGTCGCTGTTACCTCTTGGAGTACCTATACTAGCATAGCTACCTATCGTCAAGTGTGGTTTATAAGGCACTTTAGTCTCTAAAAGTATAGTCTCTATGTTATTAGAGAGATTTATGTAATCTGGAGATATACCGTAGTAATTTCTTCCTTTGCTAAATGAAGGATGTAAAATTATCTGCTTAAGAGCCATAGATACCATGTTACATACTCCAATAAACAATCCTACAAGGTCTCTAGAAGGATTTTCTAGCTCAAACTCTGTGATTTTTAGTATGTCAACAATGCTTGGAACTACTCCATTACCATAAAATACACTCTTAAATGCTTGCTCAAATAGTTCTGATCTTTCGCCAAATGAAATATCTTTTTTATTTAAACTTTGTGTTATATTTGAAGATTCGTGGTAATACTTGTCATTTACAGTAATGTTATTAGTAATATTATCATTCTTTAAAATTGTTTTGTAATTTACTATCGATGGGCTATCAGGTCCTGGATTTAGTATCCTATGTATTAGATCAGTACCTTTTGTAGACTTATTTATAATATGTGTCAAATTATCGTATTGTATTCTTCTAAATATAGCAGGTATACCATTTTTTGCATATAGTACTGCAGCCTGTTCACCGTTAGCAGATTCTACATACTTTACTTTTGAGTAAATAGGCAGTAAAGCTTCTTTTATCCTTTTACTAGTAAAAATACTTGTATATGTGAGGTCCATAAATAAATCAGGGAGTTCATAGTAAGGAAAACTAGTTTGGCTATTAACATTATAACCATTAAAAGCGTTGCATGTATGGATATGTCCGGCAGCAACTCCAAATGAAAAATTATCTACATTGTAAACTCCACTATATAAATTTGTATAAAAACAGCAAATACTATTAGTAATATCTTTTAAATCTATACTACTTTTAGTTATAACATAATTACTGTACATATCAGATACACTAGCTCTAGTCATATCTGTAAACATTGGTAACCTCAATACTTCTAAAGTATAGTTATCTTTAAACTTACCTCCTATTTCATTGTTTACAGATCTTAACAGGTCAAGTCTTAACGGCTCTCCCCTGTTGCTTTTCAAATTTATAGTTTTTTTAGTAGTACTTACACAAAATCCAGTTACTGTATCATTAATAGAATATGTAGTTCTAGAAATATTCTTTGTACTATTTGGACCTCTTGGATTAAATCCAGAACTATAAATATGTCTAAATTCATTTAGAATTTTTATAAGAAGTTCAGGACAATCCTTTACTTCTATTTTAAGTTTGTAGTCAAAATTTAATTCTTTAAGTCTTGCTCTTCGTCCTACATTGTGTTCTTCTATATAGTTTATAAATGCTGCATTTTCGTTTACAATCTTAACCAGTTGCTTAAAGAAATCTAAATCACTATTATCTGCATAAGAGCTAGTAGATTTTAGTTGTATATATAGATTATTTTGGAAATATAGTATGTCTGTTACAGCATCTAGACCATACCTAAAATATGGATCAAGGGATTTATAATTACTTCCGGTTGTATCAAGTTTAGCAAATGCAAACTCTTTACCCTGGTAATCTATGCAGTCAGTATAAATATAATACTGATCATACTTTTTTAGATAATGGATATTGGGAAAAGATACAAAATATATGAAATCATAAGAACTATAGTCTTCATTGCCATGTAAAAATGTTTTTCTTTCTAGTTTATTACTTTCTATAAATTTTTTAACTTGCTGTTTATCCATAAATGCAGATTGCACATTAATAGCAACAGCAAGCTCTTCTTCAGAAGTTAGATTTGAAATATATGGATCTTTTATACCCTCAAAATTAATATTATTCTTAAAATTAGGATCAAATAGAGATAGAATATCAGATACCTTGGTATCAGGATGATACTCAAATACCAAGTTAAAATTTACTATTACTCCAAATACATTCCTGCTAAATTCTGTAAAAGTTATAGGACCAGGAGTAATTATATTCCCTCTATGAGGGAGTCTATCTCCCGCTTTACGCAAATTGCCAATAGCATCTGGAGTTACATAGTTGGAGTTTGTAAGTTCTGCTAGTTCCTCCACTCCAATCATGCACTCTATAGAGTCAATATCAGAATCAGCATATACTGCTGCTTTAGTATTAAAAGTTAGCAGCTTCATGCCTAGAAAGTGATTCTTAGACTTTTTGTTTAACAGTGTCATTTTTGATCTTTTCGTCAATCAGATCAGTACAACGTCCAATCAAGTTATTAGCTATTTTCAGGCCCAGCAAGACTTCCTGATGAGTCTTAGCTGTCTTATTCATCCTGATCGTAGCAAAAATTGCACAAACATAGGTAACTGTATGCTTGTGGGTCTTTACATCAAGAAGATTAGTAAACTCATCTACAAACAACTCACAAGCTGGACTAAGTTCAATAGTCTTTAGGCAGCTATCTGCATAGCTTTCTATCTGTGATATCTTATCCTTTGACATTACATGCTCAGGAATAACATTCGGTATAGCGTTTCTCAGATAATACAAAATTGAAGAAGTCTCTAGATCAGTATCTGCTAGATCCTTCCACGCTTTCGTAGTAACCAAATTAGATATATTATTATTTCTGAGAAGAAGCTCTAGCTTGCTGATTGGATCTGGATTGTAGTAAATATCATAGAGAACATTTGCTCCAGCAGCATTATCTGCATCAGCAGTCTTCTCCCAGTAATTGCAGACTTCTGTTACTATCTGCTTTACCCTGGTGTAGTTGTCAGGAGTAATTGGTTTATCAATGCCAAGTGGTATACATGACATAATAGTGTTGATTACAGTATTCTTTAGATTATCAGGAGTTACACCTAGCTTCTTTGCTCTAGCTAGCTGAACTGCACGATAAGAAATAATAGCTCTAGCAATCATACCGGCTCTGCGACCGCTGATCGTAGGCATTATCTTGTTATCTTTTTCTGTACCAAATCTGCTTACTAGAGTATCAATTAGAACTGTAATTGGTCCGCCAATCTGTTCCTGGACCACTGAGTAAGCATCTACAGCTTCCTTAATAATCTCCTGAAGTCTTTCGCCTTGATCAGCTAGGACATGGTTAATCCTACTGTTATCCTTATCTGATGTGGTAAACTTTGACTTATTGCCACTCCAGTGCTTAAGACCTACACTGTCAAAGCTACCAACACGCTCAATTACCTTCTTGCGTAGATCTGACGTCATCTTGTCAAATCCACTGAAATGCAAGAAGAACATGTGACGATCTACAATCGCACTAGACAGATTATTGGTGCCTACGTCACCAAAAGGATTGATAGCACTAAATATAAATTTGACCTTAGTTGGAGAACCCATACAGGTTCTGTTGCGAATGACCTCAAACAAATTTGCTTGACGATCTTCTGCACAACGATTCAACTCATCTAGACCAATCATATCCTTATCCCAAATAGTTGTAGGAGATTGGATAAAATCGATCTTGCCGTCCCTCAGTGCATTTGGATTTGGCCAGCCAATCAGATCCTCGAAGTTAATCTTCGAAGTGTCATAGACGTTGAAGTTAAACCACCGCTCAGGATTATTGGGGTACTTGCGCTTGCTCGATTCCCTAAATGCAGAACCGATCATATAAATGATTTCTGTCTTAGCAGTACCTGGAGGACCTACAAACAAAGTAGGCTCACCAGTCAGAAGACTAGCGAGAACACAGGTCTCATCACTATCTGGAATACCGTAAATATCAAAATCCTCAAATATCTTGCTCATTTTGAAGTTTCTCCTACTACCTTGTTAAGGTCGTGTGTTCTGTCTGGAAATGTTATTGAAAACCAGTTTTTATCCAGACCGTTTGGTGTTAGCAAAGTAACTGCGTCTTTCAAACAGTCAGGCTTTGGTCTATAAACATGACACTCACCATCTGTTATGATAAGCGCAGCAGAAAAATTGTTTTCTTCTATATGATTTAGAACAGCGTCAAACGAAGTGCCGCCTGAAGTCTTGATTTTTCTATTCTTTAGATCATCCATGCTGTGTTTTTCTACATAATCTGAGAAACACCAAATGTGACTTATCTTTGCGTCAATATTGATAATCAAATCTAAAACAGTTGGAATATAGCTTGTCATGCTACCTGATACGTCAAAATAGATAGGAACCATTGTAGGATCATAGACTGTAGTCATTCTATTATGTTTCCACAGTAGAATATCCATGTCTAGCATCACCCTCATGACGTCTGACTTAGCAAACTTCTGGGGGATTACAGGACTCGTGGTCCACTTAGCAACACGCTTAGTAGCAGCAAGTTTAATATTTTTACTAATACTTTCTATTGTAATCTTCTTAAGAAAGTCGACAGGTATCTTTCTGTCTTCTGCTTTTTCCAGTAGAGGAACAATAGTTTCTACTATCTTATCTCCCTTACTAGCCTTGCTGCCGCCCTTAGCATCCTTAAACTCGCCTTTCAGCTCCTTTTCTTGGATATGCTCACTGATAGCCTGTCCGATAGCCTCTGCAGTTTCAGGAGATATTTCTATCGGGTTTCCGTCAGCATCTGAAGGAGTATCTCCTTCTTCCCAGTGACTGCCAATCAGTACAACTGTAGTAGCACTATTATTTTGATCTTTGTTATTTCTTAGATAGTTTAGAATAATTTCATACATGTCATAAAAGTCTTTGATATCTCCTTCTATGTAAAACTTTAGATAAAGATTTTTAGCTTCTTCTCCAAAATGTTGTTCTACATTGTAAGAGTTTCCAGCATATAGTAGATATTGTAAGGGACTTGGTTCTTTTTCTTCCGCAATAGTTGTAAATAATTGTTTGAATACATTATTTACATTAAGCTCTTTGTTATATACTAATGAAAGTAGAGCATTAATTCTGCAGTCAAAAGCAATATTGGCTGCCATCATTTTGATCTGACGTTCAGGATCTTTCTTATCTATTTTATCCATGAACTTAACGTCAGACAATACTGCATGAAGTAGTTCATGCATCAAAAAGACAGTCAAAGCTTGATTATCTACAACATACTTTTCAATAAATTCTTCCGAGACATACAAAGTTCCTTTGCTGTCTACTGCAAGAGTATTAATCTGGCTAGAAAGTTTGCTTTCTTTTGCTATACTAACTACACTAGTGACACAGTCACTAAGAATATAAGATTGATTTCCTACTACTTGTATAAGGTATTCATAGACTTCCTGAAGATTGATTTTGTCTATCTGCATTAGTTATTTCCCTGACCAATTCGGCGTAAATACCATGTTTACCTTGTTCTCTACTAAATTCCCGAGGAAAGTTTACTATATGTCCCATGATGCTATAACTTTTTCCTATTTCAGGTTTTATGGCAGAATCTTTGACTAAAACAGTAAGGTCTTTGCATCCAAATACCAGAAAATTATAGTAAGGACTAAAAATATTTTCAGATGTAATAGTACAAGAGTGAAATCCCTGAAGACCGCCAGACAACTTCTTTTCAATTTTTATATCTGTGTGACAAAAATTTATAGGTAATAGTTTATCGTTTATTACTGTTATTTTGCTTACAGTATTTTTAAGTATATACTTCTGCATATACTTTACATAATCATGAGCGTCTGGATCTGATATATAAGCTACATTAAAAGTACAGTTAGATATTGCTATATTCTTATGTAGTAAACTATCTGGAGATATTGGTTTATCTGGATTCCAGAAATCTATAGTTACTAGTATAGTATTTTTAAATTTAAGTCTATTTATTTCTGGAATATCTATATAACCAGCTTCTAGATAAACTACTCTTTCGTGCTTGTTCGGATTTATCGATGATACCTTTGTTACAAAGCCACTAATCAGTGTGCTATGCATACCTACCTACAGGTTTCACATTGTCTTTGAGTTCTGCATCGCGACAAAGACTTCTTAGATAATCTTCTGTATTTCTAAATTTCATTCCTACTAAAGTTAGGAACACACTTCTCATTTGGACATACTTTTCTATCAGTTCTTCTGGGGTACTAGCCAGTCTTACCTGATTTAACATATAATCGTATGATTCCGAAAAATTGATCTCTAGTGTAGCACCATAGGTGTTAGGATTGAACTGTTCTACCTGACGAGTTCCTGATACCTGAACATTCATCTTTCCAATAGAAAGTCGAATATCCATTTCTATCAAGGTTATAACCTCTTCCTTTGTGCATTGATTCACAGGCTTCTGATAAACCTGCGTACACAAAGAATTGATCTTGTTTCTGGTAGCGTCAGTTAAAGCCTTTACATCAAGGTCTTTTCCAATGAATGATTCAGTTGCCATACACTGCCTTCCTTATCTCCATGAAATCTGCTTTGTAATCGTTTTTAATCTTTGCCACGACCTCAGGGTCTTGTTCAAAGCTTAGCTTTCTAATAACAAAACTAGGATGATAAGTCAAATAAACTTTGTAATCACCTTTTGTATAATCTTGCCAGCCTACATGATCATCCATCCTGCCTTTTACAGGCATACCGAAAAAAGATCTGTAAGCATAAGCACCAAGCAAAACAATGACCTTTGCTCCAGTGATTAGCAGTTCCATCTTCAGACGAGAAGAACAAGCAGCAATGTGCTCTTGCTCAGGCTTACCATTCTGAGTGTTAGCTCCAGTATCTGGTTCAGGTCTGCATAGTACAGAGTTAGTGATGTAACAGTCAGATTGAGGAATATTGACAGCAGACATAACCTTAAACAACACGCCACCAGCAGGAGCTTCTTGATAGAATGTTATACCAGTTTTCTCCTCTTGCATACCAGGAGCCTCACCTACAATAAATATCTTAGGTGTTTCACTTCCTCTGCCGTGAACTACATCACAGCCTCTAGCCTTTCTCTTCATACCAAGAGCACACTTAGTGCATCCTGTATACTCAGTGTGAAGGCGTTCTAGAGACCACTTATTCTTGTTTTCTTTTTCCTTCATTTCCTCGGGGGTCTGAAGTCCCCAAGTATCAGATAGCTCACCAGTTATCTTGCAGACTCTCTGACTAACCTTCTGTAAGAAAGGAAGATTCTGAATCTTTTCAATATCTGTAGACGGCCTATCTAGAATAGAACAAAGTTCATTTGCAGTCCAGTTTACACCATGGTAAGAGTCATAAATGTCCTTGATCTTAGTAAACTCAATAGGACTCTTGATCCTTAGATCTTTAAAATCTGGAACAACTACAGCTTCTACGACCTTTCCTGTTTCCACTTTGGTAATTCTCCTATTACTAGGATAGATGTCTAGGGCGTTAACAGCTACAATGTTAGCTACCCTTGGGGTGTCAAACGCATACTTTACGTTGACTTTGAACGCTCTACTGCTTACAGTTCTTTTAGCAGGAGCGTAAAGCAAACCCTCGACTATAAAGCCAGAACGAGGGTCTTTAAATGAGACTGGTATACCGTACTTTACCCAGTCTGCTCTAGCTTTGTACAGATAGTCATAATATATTTCAAGTAAGATGTCATTTTGCTTAGGACCTTTCTTTTCCAAAAGTTCTTTGCTCATCAACAATGGTATCAAAAAGTAGTTTACCTAGCCTAGACCATGTGTAATTGAGTTTAGATATATTAGCATACGACTTCTGACCAAGTTCAGTTAGATCTACTTTAGTAACAGCCTCCTCTATCTTCCTAGAGATAGACTTGACATCTAGTTTTTCCCATCTTCCTCTATTACCAAGGAAGAACTGGCCGTCGTTCGCATCCTCTAGCTGACCAGAAGAAAGATCTACTACATTGCCACGGGCATAGTCAGCCATGGCAGTGTTTGTCGTAGAGATGCAAGGCATACCAAGAGAAAGAGCGTCAAACAAAGGTAGATTCCAGCCTTCTGCCTTAGAGCAGCAGATATAGGCATGGGAAGACCTCACAACATTGTAAACTTGTTCTCTGGTAGGCAGAGTTGGCATCATGCACAACAATACATTATTCTTCTTGTAGGCCTTTATTCCAGAACTTGTAACTACAGGTTCCCAGTTATTCTCAATAATATACTTTATAGGATAACCATGCTCCATAAATGGATTGTACATGAATCCTACCAGCATGTAATTCTGATTACTCATAAACAAGGCTTCAATCATTTCTTTGAAACCTTTTCTGTCCTCAAACTTGCCTACAGTAGAAAGTACCCTATAACCTGTAAGACTAATCCCAAGCTCTGCTTCCCATTTCTTCATAAAGTCTTCTTGAGGGATAGGAGTCGGCACACCATCAAAGCCAAAACCATGAGGAATAACCTTAGAATCAATTCCATGATTAGCTAGTACAGCTTTATTGGAGTTGCAGGCTACTATCATCTTATGAGTGCTCTTTGCACCCTGTAGTTCTGGTTCAAGAAGCTTATCTGTCTCAAATGTAGTTATAGCCATCTTTAGACCCTTAGCTTGACTAAGGTAGTGGCTCAAATGAGATAAATGCCAAAAGCAGATTGTAGGTTCTTCCCATACAGGTTGAACAGACATACAGTTTACAATAGACTGATATTCTGGTCTATTGATCTCTGGATCATTCTTGTCAATTTGGCCTATAGGAAGAAATGAAACACTTATATTGCTATTCTTAGCAGCTTTGATCAAGCCATAAGCATATCCGCAAGTTGCTATTCCATATCCGGTTCTATTAAATGGTCCAATAAAATTAATGTGTTTCATGTTAATCTTCTTTAAGAATGTTAAGTAGTATTTCTGCCTTAGGACTAATCCAAAGTAAAAGTAACAAAAAATTAAATATATCCATATCAGCAATGCTCAGGGAAGATATCATTCATTTGGTCTTCCTGTGCTCTATACGATAAAATATTACTATTCTGAATCATTATGATGTATTTTTGCTTGTTCTGATGGCACATGTACAAGCAATATGTTGCTCCATACATATCCTTTGTAGAAAGAAGTTGTACCTCAGGATCTGTAACATTATCAACATTAGATATATAAAGTTTTAGATTGTTTTCGTAAAACATAGCTCTACCGCCTTTGTTGACCAGTTTTCTAGTTTAGCTGAATAGTCTTTAAGTATAGAACTTAAAGTGACCATCCGGCCAGAAATCTTGTTTACCTCTAGTGGTTCTACATGATCAGTCCTAGACAAGGCTTTCATAAGAACTCCTAGATGAACTCTTCCAACCTCGTTGGAATTATCATAGATAAGGAATGGACGGCTAGTCACAGAAGGTGGATAAATATACTTATCTCCAATCTCTTCTCTGACCTCAGCAAATGCACTCTTTACAAGCGTGGTGCTGGTTATCTCTGAGCCATCTCTAGACTCATCTATATGGCCTCCAATGCCAATAGAGTACTTAGCATGAAGCCTAGCCTCAGAACCTCCCTTAAGCCTCTGATAGAGGAATATGGTAGGTTCTAGCATTGATGTAGTAAAACGATATACTACACAGTAAGGAATTATCTGAAGAAAGCTTTCGTCTTTTTCGGCTTGATCTCTATCTAGGTATAATCCTTTGTTTACTAGTATCTCATTAAATTGAGAATACGTCATTGTTAGACCAGCAGACAAGATATCTGTGGTCGGAACTACCAATACTTTCTCAGTCGACATCTGTTTTTTGTTTCTTTGAAATGAAAGATGTTATGTAACCCTCTACTTCTAGTAATTTGCAATCTTCTAGCAAGGGTAACTTTTTTTCTTGCAGAACGAAGTCCTCTAACTTGTCTTCATCGTTTGCCTTAAAAATATCTAAATCAACGCAAATAAATACTACATTACCAAAGTCATCCCAGCTAATAATGTTGGATCTTCTGAGGACAACGTCCCACAAGTAACCAAATTTTCTAAGTATTGCTGGAGGACCTAAGTAGGTTATATCTTCTATAGAAAGCTTATTACCAGTAGCAAGCATTTCATTTATTATAGTCACAACTACTTGAAGGCTGAGTAATGTATATTTACTTTTTGATTTTTTTAGGTATTCTTCGGCTTTAAAGAAGAATTCTTCTGGGTCATACACTCTTAACCGCCATGTTCACGTAAGTAGGGTCAATAGCCCCGTAAAGATTCTTATATGTATAAGGATCCTTCCAGAGCATGTCTAGTAATTCTTTAGGTACATATGTAACACCCTTATCTTCAGCATCAATATTATAATCCTTTTTCAGTAAAGAAATCATTCTTTGTTCAATAACGTTCTTAGCTGTCTTATCACTTTCTTTCTTATTTGTGCTGTTAGAAACAGCAACTGAAATAATTATGTTAGAATTTACCATAGAAAGTCCAATATATCTATCCATAAATCCAGTAAGCTTTGTATTGCTTTGTTTATAGCTTACATCTCCATTAGATGAGCTATTAAACTTTATGTAATCCTTCCAAATAATAAATGATCCAACTACTCTACTATTGAACTTTTCCATCTGTGTCTATCAAGCTGTCTAGATCTATTTTAAAATCTAGTTTGTTATCCAAGTAATTTTGTATTAATTTTTTTATAGCTTGAGCAGCGACCCTGATCTCAAATTGAGCATCATCCTTAAGTCGTTGCTTCAGGAAATGTAATACGGCTTGCAAACTACAGGTCCAATAAGCTCTTGTATAAATTGCTTGAGGAAGATAAGCTCTTGCTTGCTCCCTAGCAATTCCATCATCAATTAATCTTTTATAGTAAATAAATGAATCTTTACAGAACGCCTCCATTGAACGAGCGTGTAGGTCGTGAAAATTATCGTCCCACGTGCTAGGTTCTATCGAAGCTTGCTTATTTCCGTGAACAGCATTAGCCCTCATTCTCTTTGGGATATAGAACTGGGGCTCTAGCTGAGTATATCTAGCTGAAAGCTCATTCCATGTACAACCTTTATCTGTATCAAACTGTAAATCGTTTATTTCTAAAAATAAATCTCTAGTTATAGCAGTTGATCCAACTTCAAATTCTTTCCATGTACATCCTACTTGATATTTAATCCACTGCCTAAATACAAACAGGGGTACGCACAGCTCAAAAGAAAAGAAAGAATGACGGAAAGGTGAAGTATGCTCTTCTCTAGCTAGAAAATTAACTAGCTTCTTATCCTTCTCCCCAAATTTATCTGACTTCTTGTTGTAACTTGCCCTAGCTGCACATACTGTTTTCAGCATAGGGTCTATAACCATAGAATCTACAAGTGAAACATAGCCTATATTATCATCATATAGGAAAATTGTTTTGTTTAGATTTTCTGTCATTTTTATTTGGGTATCTAGAAATTCCTCTTCTATCCATGTAAAAACATTCCTTACATAAGTAAGAATTATTATAAAATTTGAATGACGACTGAAATCCGCATGAGTCGCATTTTTTTGATCTTACATTGTATCTGGTAACTATGTTATAGTCACTTGACGACGGAATTTCTATTACATTTTTTATCTTTTTTAGCTTTTTCTTTTTCATATAATATCTCCATATGTACCTACGAATAAGTAAATTAGGAGTGCAATAAATATACAAGAAAAAGATATGTCAGACCCAATCCAAATACCATATCTAGTAGAAATTATTGTGTCAGTTACTACTGCTATAGTTACTGCTATAGCTTTAGTATTAAAAAATTATAGAGCTAACAAAACTATAACAAAACAATTAGAGTATAATGGGGGTACTTCTCTTGTAGATAAAGTCCAACAAATACTTAATAAGTTGGACAATATTTCTAGGCAGTTGCATCGGGTCGAAACCTGGAAAACTGCTTGGATGGAACTTACTGAGGAGCCAATATTTGTCACAGACACATCTGGAAACTATGTCTGGATAAACAACGCGTATGCTCACTTAGTTGGATCAACATGCGAAGACCTTCTTGGTCTAGGCTGGATCAAAGTTCTACATCTGGAAGACAAAGAAAAAACTATTGCCGAATGGAAAAGTAGTATAGAATCACTATCAAAATTTGATAGTGTATATAGAGTGGTCAATATGTATACAAAAGAACATATCCAAGTAAGATCTATTGGAAAACCACTAAAAGATCAAAATGGATCTTTAGTAGGATACATAGGAATTATCTATGTACAAAAGGAGGAAGCCAAACCTCAGTAGAGGTAGGCTCCCTCTTGGAACATCCAGGCAATGGTGTCCATCTGCTCCCTGCAATCAATGTCCTTAGACACTGTCACAACGTCCGCGTAGGGGTACTGGCGGACAGTCATAACTATATCATTAGGAGTGTCAGGGGTACGAATGTTATATTCATTTGTATAAGTATAGTCCACTCTTGTGTTCAACATCTGTAGGTGTTTCATAGTTCTATTTGTACAGATAGTTCTTCCTGTTCTCTTACAGAAATTATCTACCTTAGACAAAATAGAATGCGAAACTATAAAAATATTGCTAGTTACAGTAGTCTTGATGGCAATTGTCATTCTCTGTCCCTTCAACCGCTCGTTTAGAGAGCCGTTGTAACGGACCTTATGACAAAACTGCCACTCAGGCTGGTTGGGCTGCTGGCCCTGTATTGGTTCTTGATTGCTCATTTGGATTCATTTTAATGTGCGGAAGGCATAGCGACATGATAACAGTGCAGAACAAAGCACCCATGCCCAGCGTAAGGCCATGGCCGAACATGCCACCTACCAGGTATACAGCACCGAAGCTCAGTGCCACGTCGCTGACTAGGGGATGCTCTTGAAGCTTTTGCTTGAACTTGTTAGGGCATTTCTCTAAGACCCACAAAATACCTACAGCATGAATGATGCCTAGCATCAAGCCAGTCATCACATAAAGCTTGGCCACAAACGGCAGCAAAATAGCTGCAATTGCGGTCATGCAGACTGCAGGATTGCTGTAGTCCCTAGATATTACCCACTTATAAGCTTTTTGAAGCTTTTCAATGACCTTCTGCGTATCCATCGTTCAGTCCTCAAACATGTCGTCGACTTGATGACCAAACTCTTTGAGCTTGGACTTAATCAACTCTGCCGTATTGTTGTAAAGCTCGCGCTGCTTAGCACGAAGAGCATCGTTCTTCTCTGCACCAGGATAGAAAGTAAATGCACTCAGAATGCGACCGTTCTTCAATGAACGCTTCATAGTCCGAATGTAGTAGTTTCCATCCTCGTCCTGGACCAACTGCATGCCGTTGAGGGCGGCAACAGGTGCTCCATCATCAGCAGTAAGATTAGCAGAGAAGTAAGCAATTACTCCATCTGCAAAATCCTCTGCCTTAGCAGGAAACGCACGGGTGATTACGAAATTTAGATTACCAAGAGTTGCAGTCATGCTTTTATTTATTGTTGAAGCAATTTTTGTCCCTAATACAGATGAAAGAATGGGTATGAGACTGGGGACTTATCTCATAACACCATATACACTTGGAAACTTGATCTAGTTACTATTAGATAGTGCTTCTAAGTAACAATATCAAGCTAAAATTGGTAGCCGAGGCAGGATTTGAACCTACGATCTCCAGCTTATGAGGCTGACGAGTTACCGGGCTACTCTACTCGGCGTTGTCTAGATTACTTTACGTAATCTACCTCATTAAATGAGCTCAAATTTGTATCTAAAATTGCTTTTACAGTGGAAAAGAATTCGTTAAATTCTTGACTGTCTGGATACTGAGCACAGATTCTCTCTGAGTCCTGATGAACACCCTTGAGGATAGACAAGAAAGAGTTTCTTAGGAATACATAGTGCTGCATTGCAGAATTAATTTTATCTGCCTTTGACTTCAGCACGCTCATCCTAGTTTTGATCTCTTTGTCATCTAGCTGCTCAATTTTTAATATTGGACTTTCAGTGTTAAACTGAACTTGTTGTATTCTTTCATACAACATGTTTTCAAGTTCTGTCTCACTGATTTTTGCTAGTTGAGTAGATTGCTTGTTCTCTAGGTAATACCTTTTAATAAGCTCCCTAGTCTTTATTGCAGCAGTATTTCTGCGCAAAGATAGGAAGTCTTTAGGAGTATCTCTTGGTATAAGAACAGTCTTTGTCTTCCGGTCTACAACCCCAAAGCCAATCATTCTTACTGGTAGAGGTCCGTTCCTATTGAACGAAAAGTAGAACAGCTTCTGAAGCATGTCATCAAATATATTATCCTTTTCTACCTTGAGAGCTTCTTCAGCTATCTTCTGGGCGTCTTGAGGACTAACATTAGGATCATTTGTAGTTGTCATTCTAGTTTTATCCCATTAAGGCCAGAGTTTCGTGTAATGTTAACAGCAACAGCTTTGTTAACTGTTGGCTGCTCAGGATCAACGTCGTTAATTAAATAACGAACACCCGCACCACAATCAAGCACAAGCTGATTGCAATATATTCCAGCTCTAGCTAAGAAGTCTAGCATCATAGACCTCTGACATTCTGGTCTTCCAGTTGTAATTATTATCCTGTATCCCTTACAGAACCAGTCTAGCAGTTGTTCTTTCACTCCAGGTATAAGCCATTCAGCTTCTAGCCTGTTCTGTGAATGAACGTTTAAATAATTTACACTGTCGTGATGAAGGATGCAGCCGTCAAAATCTATGAATATTGTTTTCATTAGTTAGGGGGAGAAGTCAAATTAACTCCTCCCCCTATTTACGATTACAGCACGCCTTCCATGCCTGCGATGTCTACCTTGTTGTAGTCATCTAGGCTCTGGCGACTGGTTGCACGCAAATTCGTGAATGACCAATACTGGCTGCTGTTCTCAGATCCACTGGTGACAGCTAGCATCACACACTTTAGTGGATTCATATCTTGAAGCTCACCCCCACCATAGAGTGGTACCTTTACTTGCTGAAGAATGCTGAGCTGCTCACAGTCTCCGATAAGATCTGCAACACAGCCAACATTGCCAGCAAGCTCTGGGCATGCCTCGATGATACGACCAACTGCTTGACGGGCAGTCGTGCCATCCTCACCGTATTGCATGTAGAGCATCAAGCCGTTGTTGATGCGCTGATTACGGCCTGACTCAAGCTTCACAGGCTTACCAGCCTGATCTACCTTGACACGGTTGACCGTGTAGAGCGTAGCAGCAAGCTCACCCAACACCTTGCCAAAGCCAGGATTGTTGAACTTGATGCGGCTCTGGTTGCTCTTCCAGTTACGCATCTGGAAGATCTGAGCACCACCGACATTGATCGACGTCTTCGTCACACTGTCGTAGGTCTCCAGGCCACGCTGGAACAAGGAACGAACGAAAGACAGAACAGGAGGAACTTGTTGATTGAGCACATTAAACCTTTCTTGCTAAGTAACGCTGTTTAGGCGTCTTGAACTTCTCACTAATTAGAGTTAAAACTTTGCAACCGAATGTGTCGTGATCTGTAGAACTAATTGGCACCATACCAGCTAGTCTCAATCGATTCACGATTGTATCAAGCTCACGCTTGACTAAGAAATTGTATGGTCTATCTAAATATTGATAATCTTCGTATCTGATTGTGTAACCTATTGTGTATACAGAGCCATCTGTAGCTCTGTTCTCTATTGGTAGGAGCTGTGGATAGATCACTCGTTTGCGTTTGAATGTTGGAGCAAGAGATGATCTGTCTACGTAGCACCACGCCATCTTGTCGCCACCAGTGCGGACTAGCGCGACTTTTCTTTCTGTCTTATCCTCTGGTCCTGGATGATCCCAGCCGATCTCAGTCCACTCATGGTATGGATTCTCCTTGAGTGATCTGACTAGTCTGCGACCAAGTGGACTATCTGGATCAATTTTCTTGTAGTTTCTAGGATTAGGTATTAGAGATTCTACTCCATCTACAGGAGCATTGCGGGGCGATAGACGAAGGTCTAGTTCCCACTTGATCTCCTCTTTTGGAGTAATATCTTTGACTTGAATGTCAGTATATCCCTGACTTACCAGTAGATAAGTCATGTCTTCTACTGTAGTATAGTCTTTCTTACTCTCCGGTTTTCTGATCTCTTGCCTAAGCACGCCATTCCGGTCGCAAAAACTAACAGAAAACGTTAGATTGTGCGGACGGTTTGCCGGTTTGATCAAGAATCCCTTGGTCACACTAGAAGGTGGCAAGAAATCCGGATCATGCTTAGGATCTAGGAATCCTAGATCAGATTGCGGTGGAGTATATGGCTTACGCCATATGTTTGTCTGGTAATCACTTACAACCTTGCGGAAAGTAAATTCGTCGAATGAGATATTGTAAGGGCTATCGTTGAGATTACCATGGACAGTGGTGAGGAAACCTGGAGTCTCCTTGCATCTCCGATTAACCCTTGTATTCTCACTCTCTAAATATTCTTCGTCTTCCTGCTGAACAATCTGCTTGTACTGCTCATATTCTTTGAGTTCCTCATCAGTGAGCAATAGTCTTAGAATCTGGCCCTCATCTAGCTCCTCGACCATCTTTTGCCACGCTTCAGCAGCGGCCTTAGACAGTCGATGAATGTACAGTGAAAGATTTGGATTATCTACATCCTCTTCTGGATTATCTTTCTGACTGTAATCTCTGAAAGGAATCTCAATCTCTGGAGCAGAGATCCTTTGTTTAAACATCAACAGTTTCTGCTTAGCAATCGACTCTGATGGTGGAAGATTTACATCTCCCTTCTTACTAAATTCTACTGAGTCGTCACTCTCATATTCTATACCATCTTCGCTTTCTTCATTGCTTTCTGCCAGATTATCGATATCTGGCTCGTCCTCTGTGATATCAACAGAGGTGTCAGAGACTGTCATGTCTCCCTCCCTTGGATCGTCTACTTTATGGAACTACTGTATTGAAATTTACATTCTGCGCAGTTTCCATCAGGTTTTGGAAAGCCTGATTAAGCTGATTTACTTCCCTGACCGATCTTACATCCAGGTAGATTCTTAGACCGATCATACCCAGAAGAAGAATGGCACAGCTATAGCATCCCATCATGAAACAGGTGATGCCAGTAACAATTGCCAAGAAGTAAATTATTGCATTCGAAAGAGCACTAAGCAACATTCTGAACAATACATTGCGCGAACCTGGAATCTCTATGTGCATGGTATTCTCCTAAGCCTACAGCGGCTTGAAGTAGTGTCACAGGTCGTCAAAAACAGTATTGTCGGAAACAAACGAAAAATCGTTGTTAACTTTTACTATTTGATCATCTAGATTCTCTTCAGTCTTTACTTCCATCCTAGTTTTAGTCAAGACTGTTCCAGACATAAAATCTATTAGTATACAGCCATAAGAATAACAATCACCGTTAAAGTCTGCAGTAATTGCATAGTTATATAAAAAGTTTAAAAACTGATCTACCATCCTAGAGTTTTCTGTAAGATCTCTACAGTTAATCTCCAGAAGATCTCCTAAATCTGCGGAACATCTATATATATTTTTGTCTCCATTAGAGTTAATGTCTATAAAAGTAGCATTATCTGAATCAAAAGCACTTAAGTCTTTTGAAGTTTTGAATATTTTTTTCTTTATACCAGTCCAGTCGTTTATTGATCCGTTGTCACCGCCCCCGGAAAACGTGGCTGTAGCCTGAACAAAGCCTTTATCAATAAACAACTTAAACATCTTACTAACAAACATAAGATCGTTGTCTTTGTCTGTCAGAAAAATGTTAGCCTGTTCATCCTCTAGTGGTATGGTCATTGATCTTAACTACATGTGTAGCTTGTTTGGTTTCTGTATCTAACTTATACCCCTTGAGCATCCATGGTTCTGTATGGATTGTCTTGAGCCAATCAGAAACACAAGGGATAAACCCTAGGTCCTCAGTGACATGCTGTTCACCAATAAAACGGACAGGAATTACTTTCCCGTCTGAGTTTGTAATGGTAAGCCCAAACACTTGCTCGGATTGCCATATCCCGAAGGAATGATGTCTCAACGCTCTATGACGGAGATCTGCGAAATGAGACTTACTCTCATCAAACCATAGATGGATCTTGATGTAATCCTCAATCTTACCGCCAAACTTGTTAACGGAAGAGAGCGCATGATGGTAACAGTTAGCCATACACAAACCTAAACTAGTAGTTTTAATCCATCCAACGAAAATGCTTACATAGGTGCCATAGCCTATGACAGAAGATAGTCCATCCAAGTCCAATCCAAGACTTAGACTCATATCTTCCAGCTGAGCACTCCATAGTGTAAGTTATTTTCATGATTAGAAAAGTTAAGGTAATGGCACCCTTGCCAGGATTCGAACCTGGGACCCTCGGATTAGAAATCCGATGCTCTATCCAACTGAGCTACAAGGGCATAATGGT
>Ga0129333_10000131_pt1 | contig 49172 bp, 41 predicted proteins | sample CPB6_08_DNA_FD_94474 | JGI IMG/M metagenome (GOLD analysis project Ga0129333, IMG submission 94474) | Freshwater to marine salinity gradient microbial communities from Chesapeake Bay, USA - CPBay_Sum_0.6_0.8_DNA | ecosystem: Environmental > Aquatic > Marine > Coastal | place: USA: Chesapeake... | reverse complement strand
TTAGCAGGTTTAAAATAATTTTATTATAGGAAGAAAAAAATGAGTGTACAATCTTTATTAAACGCTTCTGGGAATCCCCACAAGCAACTTATCAAAGAAAACCGTCAAATTGTTAACAAATGGACAAAAACAGGTTTACTTGATAACTTAAACAATGACTATGAAAAGAACTCTATTGCAGTTCTTTTAGAAAACCAAGCAAAACAACTTATTGATGAATCAAACCGTACAGGTACAGCAGCTGGCTCAGAAGAATGGGCAGGTGTTGCACTTCCATTGGTTCGCCGTATTTTCTCTGAAATTGCTGCGAAAGATTTTGTTTCTGTTCAACCAATGAACTTACCTTCAGGTCTTGTATTCTTCTTAGATTTCAAATACGGTACAGCACAACCTGGTTTCACAACAGGTGCAGGTAAAGATTCACAAGCTGACTCTGTATTCGGTGTAACAGGTAAAGATGCAAAAAATGCGGATGCATCAGGCGGTCTTTATGGTGCAGGTCGTTTTGGCTACTCAATCAATGAAGCACAAACTTCACTTGCAAAAGCAGCAGCAATATCTTCAACAGAATTCGTAACTGGATCAGTAACATACAATACTACATCTGTATTCCAACATGATACACAATTTAGAAGTGCTTACTCAGCATCTCTTAATGCTGGTGCTATTATGACAATTACTGTTCAATCAGCGTCATTAACAACACCTGACATGGAAGCAGTTCGTGCATTTAAAGTATCTGGTTCAACAATTTTAGCATACTTCCCACAATACACAACAACAGCAAATGATAATTCAACAATCACATTCGTTGTTTCTGCATCAGCAGCACCTGCAACAATCGGTATTGCATATGAAAAACAACCTACAGCAACAACTCGTGGTGACTTTGAAGACGCATCAACAGGTGATTCAGTAACATCATTAGGTGTTCCAGAAATCAACTTAGAATTACGTTCAGAATCTATTGTTGCTAAAACACGTAAGTTGAAAGCAGTTTGGACACCTGAATTCGCACAAGATTTGAATGCATATCACTCAATTGACGCAGAAGCAGAATTAACTTCTATGTTATCTGAGTATATCTCTCAAGAAATTGACTTAGAAATTCTTGATATGTTGATTAAGAACGCACAAACAACAGAAAGATGGTCAGCACGTATTGGTCGCACTTATGATTCTGCTTCAAGTACATTCGGTGACTACTCAACAGCACAAGGTGCAGCTTCTGCATTCAACCAACAAACATGGTTCCAAACATTAGGTACAAAGATTCAAAAAGTATCAAACGTAATTCATCAGAAAACATTACGTGGTGGCGCAAACTTCTTAGTATGTTCTCCACAAGTTGCTACAATTCTTGAATCTATGCCTGGCTATGCAGTTGATGGTGAAGGTATGAAATTCGCAATGGGTGTACAAAAAGTTGGTCAATTAAATGGCCGTATCACAGTTTACAAGAACCCATATATGTTAGAAAACCAAATCTTAGTTGGTTTCCGTGGAACACAATTCCTCGAAACTGGCGCGGTTTATGCACCATATATCCCACTTGTAATGACACCGTTAGTATATGACCCAACAAACTTTACACCACGTAAAGGGGTAATGACACGCTACGCTAAGAAAATAGTTCGTCCTGAATTCTACGGTTTAATCCAAGTAGAAAATTTAAGTGACATCTAGTCTTAGATAGTTAGTTGAAAAAATGAAAGGAGTGAGATTTTCTCACTCCTTTTTTATTTGTATTATATTTATCTATGAGTGTTCAAACAGATACGCTCTTTTTATAATTTGTAATTTTTGTAATAATAGTGGGAAAAAAATGAAACAGACTAAGAAAAAGATAAGCCTGTTTGAAGATGATAAAGTGTTTGGTACAACCGATGCAATTGGTTTAAGTAAAGTACCGGCAGACGCAGCTAAAGCAGCGTATAAGGGTGGAAAAGCAGATGGTAATGAAAAAGATGATCAGATTCCATCTAAAAAAGTTTCTGTTGCTGCAGCTAAATTAAAACCGTCACAAAAAGAAGTAGTTCCACAGAAAGCAGTAGAATTTGCTTTTTCTGCAATAATGAAAATCAACCCTATGCCAAGTGGACCTGGTGGTGATTTACAAGCGATTATATCAAACGATAATTATATTATGGACGGCCATCACCGTTGGGCAGCAACATTCTTAGTTGACCCATCCGCTGCTCTTGAAGCAACACAGATTGATTTACCAGGTGCTGCTCTAGTAACTGCACTTAATGTTGTAACAAAAGGACTCGGAAGAGGTGGTAATACAGGTAAGGGTGATATATCTAAGTTTGGTGGTAAACCAATAGAAGACGCTATTGATGCAGTTTTAGCTAATGGATATTGGGCAGAAAAAGATGCAGAAAAATGTAAAGCGGCTTTTGAAGAATGGGGTGGTGGTTCGGTAGAAGAAGCGAAGAAAAAAATGGTTGCTAATGCAGCTAAAATGCCAAAGAAGATTCCAGGATGGGCTCCAAATCGTGTAGATATGCCTGTTATTAACGCGCCTGAAGTTGCTAAGATTGCTAAAGCTATTGCGGCAGGTGTTATTGACCTTAAAGAACCTTATGGTGATGATGTTAAATCAAAGATGGAATCATATTATAAAATGCGTCGTGGTCAGAAACCACTTACAGAAAATATTATGAAAAAACTCCGTGAATACAATAGAGTTAATAAAACGAGATTACAAGAATCTTATGCTAAAAAAGTAAGAAAAGAAAAATTACAAGAAAAACTTCTTACCTTATTGAAGCCAATTGTTTCTGAAATAATAAAAAATAAACTAAAAAGAAAATAAATTAGTTTAATACGAATTTATAATAGAACCCAATATGATAATATTGGGTTTTTATTTTTATTATATATTTATTTAAAAACAGTTTGTATATATATGGAACAACTATGACTAACAACAATGAAACCTCATTAAAATCAATTATGAACGAACTTTTATCTCAAAAGCAGACGGTTCGTACACTAAACAAAACTACAAAAAAAGCTGTTTCTTTGGATGAAACTGCAATAGATTCATTATTAAATTCAGATGTTTTTTCTGTTAGAGAATCGAAAGCATTAAAAATGTTATTTAGTAAAACAAAAACAAAGTCATTAACCGAAGCAACTATTAAACGATTGGATAAGCAAGTAAAAATTATATCCGAATTAAAAGATGGACACATTAAATTGTCTGAGGGATTCTTTGGTGATATGTGGAGTGGCTTGAAAAGTCTTGGTGATAAAGCAAAGGAAGCAGTTGTAGGTGGTTGGAACAAAATGAAAGCAATTTGGAGTGAATTCAAAGAATTGGTTCAGGAAGTTATTAATTCAGCAAAAAACGGATTATTAAAATTATGTAATATTGGTGCTAATGTTGGAAATGTTGGTGCTGAAATTATGGGTAAAGTTAAAGACAAGAAATTAATTGCTGATCCAGATTTTGTAAAAGAATTAAAACAATTAGGTGAAACTGGCAAATGGTGGAAATCAGCATGGTTTCAAAAATGGATAACAAACCCATTTTGGGAAAAAGATGTATTAGCAGGAAACGGTACTGTTGATGAAGAACCTAAAGTTGACCCTAAAGCAGCAGAACAAGGATTACAAGCAATTCCTGCATTAGAAAGTTTAATCAGAAAAAGAAATAATCTTTTATCAGATTATGGGGTAGTTAGTGAATTATTAAATAGAAGTGAAAGAAAAGCAAATTTAAAAGAAGGTCATTCGGTTGAACACTTAGATGACGCTATTAAAAACCCAGCCTTGAAAAAAGTTGTTCATTACGCAATAGAGTTGATTCAATGGGTGTTCATGCCATTTGCTAAATTAGGTCAAGTTATTGCTAAGGCAGTTGGTCCTAAGTTACTTGGTGCTTTTTCAAACGCAACAAAATCAGTTGGTGGTCCAGGCGCGTACGCGTTTGAATTACTTGGAACACTACTTGGCGAGTTTGTAGAAGTTTTCATAAAGAAAAAAATGGGAGAAGTTCAAGTTGAGTTTGTTGCAAAAATATTATTTCCTGGAATTTCGGTGGGACTTGATATTGTAAGGGGTATCCATACTGCACTATTCTGTTGGACTGTTGCTAATATAGTTATAAACTTGGTTGATGTTGTAAATAAAGAAAAAACTGAATCATATTCCCCAATCGGTGAATTCAAAATGCAGAACGGTAACTTATTATTTATTAAAGAATAATTAAATACGCAATGAAATATAAGAATAAAATACATAACAAATTTCATCTAACTAAGTTAATTAATGAAATAAAATTAGAGCAGAAAAAACAATTAAATAAAGTTATGTCTTATGCTTTCTTAGATGAATTCGCAATAAACAATATATTGAACTCTGATGTTCTAACTGAAACACAAAGTTTGGTTGTTCGCAACTATTTGAAATATAAAGGTATTAGCAAAATAAATGAAAGTACAATACGTTTAATTAATAAAGAACACAAGTTAATTTCCGAAGGTACTTTAAACGAAGGTTTTACGGATTTTATAAAAAAATCATGGGATGCAGCAACGGATAAAGTAACTGATGTTGGTGCTAAAGTTAAAGATGCTTTTATAAAAGGTTGGGAAGGTGTTAAAACAATTTGGGCAAACTTCTCAGATATGATTAAAGAATTAGTAGAAAAAGTAAAAGCAGCATTTAATAAAATGATAAACTTTATAAAAACTAAGGTTGTGGAAGTTGGTGATAAACTCAAAGGTACAATGGATGCGGCTTGGTTTAAAGTTTTTAAAGAAAAGCATCCACATAAACACGAAGACGCAAAAAAAGATTTTGAAGATGTTAAATCTGTACATGACCACTTAACAACGTATTTTAATCAAAAATTAGTTGGTGGTGGTTTATTTGAAAAAAGAACATTAGCGGGTGATTTTACACCAACTGATACAGAGGGTATTTCTGGTGATGAAGTAGAAAAATCAATGGAAGATATTGCTGAAGCATATAAATCTATATTTTCAAACAAACAATACATCAGAGAACTTTTTACATTAAATGAAGCAGATATAACAAGTGTACTTATAAAGAATCCAATGGGAAGAAAAGTTGCTGATTATGTTATTCTTGGTATAAAAGCAATATTTCACCCATTAGCAACTTTAATTGAAGTTATATCTGAACAGGCTGCAGAAAAACTATTACCTGTATCATCAAAGGTATCCGCTAAGTTAGGTGGACCTGGACCATTTACATTTCCAATATTATCGTATATAGTCTTGGAATCTTATCAAATTTGGGCATACGGCATAAAAGGTACATTTTCGTTTGAAACTGTATTTGATATTGTAAAACCGTTTCTAACTCCATTTGGTGACGCATTAATGACCGCTGTACAAATAGCACACGCAGTTGTTTTAGCATGGGCTATAATTGCTGTAATGCAGCATATACGTTCTTTCTATGATGAACAATTCGGTAAAGAAAATGTTTCAGATGGTTATTTACCAAAAGGTGAATTCAAAATTCGTAATGGAAATTTGGTGTACATAAAATGAAAAAATCAAATCATATAAAATTGAAAGATATACTTAATGAAACTTCGGTAGTTAAAGAATTTTCACTTGACCCATTAGAAGTCACAGCAGTTGCACTCTCAGCGCCTGATGTTGCTAGAGTTGCTGCTGAAGGTATAGACTTTATTTCAAAAGAAATCGGTATGGGTGATAAAACTAAAACAGCAGAATTACTCAGAACAGGTGCAGATAAATTGCATAAGTTTTATATAAATGATATTATGAGAATGTTAAGCGTCGGTGTACCTGGCTTTAACAAAGTTCCAATGGATAAAAAACAAAAAATAGCTAATTCAGTATTTGCTGTTATAATAACCACAATCGGATTTCAGGTAACAATGGATGCTCCAGGTTTATTTGCTGCATTTATGCGATTAAAACATATTTGGTGGGATACCAGCATCAGAGAAAAAATAAAAAATATTTTATATTCTATTAAGTTTGGGAATCTTGGAGCTTTCTTTAAAAAAGAACTTGACACAATATTTTCACAGAAATGATTCATAAAATTAAATTTTATAAAGGTAACGATTTCGTTACCTTTTTTTATGCTTATTTCTATTTATTGGAAATGGAACTTAACATTCAATATATAGACCTTTTAAAGATTATACTTCCAAGTGTAGCAACTCTCCTTGGTGTAGTGCTTTCTTGGTATTTAAAATATAAGTACGGTGAATATAAACAAAAAAAAATTGACCGTGAACTCTCACATTCCAAATTAATCCAAACAATATTAGACCAGTTATTAGTTGAGTATAAATGTCAACGTGCATTTATATTTCAACGGCATAATGGTGGAAAATATCAAACTGGTAAATCTATGACTAAATTATCTACATCTTTTGAAGCGTTGGAAGAAGGTGTTAGCACTGAAGTTAGTAGATACCAAAACTTACCAATATCATTATATACAAATTTTGTGGAGGACGTACTTGGACATAAAGCGGTATACGCATCCGTAGAAGATATTTCAGATTTAATAACAAAAGCCTTTTTTACACAGAGAGGTTCAAAATCCGCAGTTGTATATCCAATTAGAAAAAATAATGAACTTATTGCTTTAGTTGGGTTTGAATGGACACATAAGCCAGAAAAAATAGATAACCTTTTATTGAAAATAGAAGAAGACTTAAATACAACTAGCGAAACTCTCTCCAAATTATTATAGGAGTTGACATGGATTTAACCCATAGCGAAATAAATGAAAACGAAAATGTTGTTGGATTAGATAGTTCTGGTATAAAGAAAGGAAGAAAAACAATAAAAAATAAAATAGGATTTCATTTATCATTAAACGAAGAACAAAAATCTATTAAATCAGACGCATTAACAGATACCGTTTCTGTTTTTTTAGGAAAAGCTGGTTCTGGTAAAACCTTATTAGCAACTCAAATCGCATTGGAATGTCTTTATTATAAAGAAGTTGATAGAATTATAATTACAAGACCTACTGTATCAAACGAAGACCTTGGATTCTTACCGGGAAATATAAAAGAGAAGATGGACCCATGGTTATCTCCTATCCATGCAAACATGGCAATGCTATCTGGTAAAGAAAAAGTAGATAAATTAATACAAGAAGATAAAATTGAAATTGCACCTATAAGTTTTCTACGTGGTAGAACATTTGTTAAGTCTTGTGTAATTGTAGATGAATGCCAGAATGTAACTAAAGTACAATTAGAGATGATTCTTTCAAGACTTGGGGTTAATTCAAAGATGATTCTAACAGGTGATTCTGCTCAAATTGATCTTAAAAATAAGAAAGATTCTGGATTACCATATTTATATAATATGAAAGATAGAATTAATGGTTTGGGGGTTTATGAATTATTAACTAACCACCGCCATCCGATTGTTGATAGTATATTACAATATTTTGATGAAACAAAATCAGAGAAGTAAATGACAGATATTCCAATTTGGCCAGGTAGTTCATCGTTCACAACCGGAAGCACACCGTTTGGGTTCTTTGATAGTGATTCCGAATTTCAGGTGGACGCTGATAATGTTGCTGAATGGTGTGCTAAAAGACTTGGTTATCCACTAATGGATGTTGAACTTCAACCAACTAATTTTTACGCTTGCTTTGAAGAAGCTGTTTCTGAATACTCAAACCACATAAACCAATATAACATTCAACAGAACCTATTAAGTATAATGGGTTCTCCAACTGCTTCTAATTTAACTCATAGAAATATTTCAACTAACATGGGTGGGCTTGTACAATTGGGTACTGAGTATGGTAGTGAAACATTTACCAATGGTAATGTTAAATTTTACTCTGCTTCCATTGATTGTGTAACTGGTATACAAAGATATAACTTAGATACACTTATTCGTGATATTAAAGCACCAACTCAAAATATAGAAATTAAGAAAGTACACCATTATGGTCCACCTGCTTCTATTCGTTTTTACGATCCTTATTTGGGTAATCAAGCGATGTTAGATACTTTTGGATTTGGTGGTTATTCAACTGGTGTTTCATTCATGTTAATGCCTATGTATGCGGATTTGTTGCGTATTCAAGCAATTGAGTTCAATGATTTAATGCGTAAATCTGCGTTTACTTTTGAATTAATAAACAATGAATTAAAGATATTTCCTGTACCAGTTAAAAATTTCAAATTATGGATTGAGTATATTATAAAAGAAGAACGCTCTAATCCACTTAAATATCCAAACGGAACTGTTTCAGATATGTCAAACGCTCCGTATGAACACATGGAGTATAAGTTCATAAATTCAGTTGGAAGACGTTGGGTATTCAAATATACACTTGCTTTAGTAAAAGAAAATCTTGGTTATGTTCGTGGTAAGTATGGCAGCATTCCAATTCCAAATGGTGAAACTTCACTTAATGCAGCAGATTTATTGTCAGCAGCTGGAACTGAGAAGCAGGCATTGGTTGATGAACTCAGAGCAATGTTGGATACCATGACTAGAAGTAAATTACTAGAAGCAAAACGATTAGAAACGGAGGCATTGGGTGCAAGTCTAAACGGTACTCCACTTTCAATTTTCATAGGATAAACAAATGCCATTATTTCATGGAACGCGAGATGCTGGTCTTGTACATAAATTCAATATGGAATTAATTGCAGACATTATAGATACGGAAGTTGCGGTATATAAACTTTCATTGGAAGATACTAAAACTAACCTTTATAATGAATCAGATAAGAAAGTTTACTTTAGTCCAGTAAAAGTATCTGCATTAATTAATCGTCAACCACAAGCGTATGAAGGTACAGAATTTGGTCAGGATTATCAACAAACTTCAGAATTTGGTTTTATTCGTGAAATGTTAAAAGACGTAGAGTTATTTGTTGAAGTTGGAGATGTTATTGAATACAATGGTGAATGGTGGGAAGTAGATAGTGTACAAGAAAATCAATACTTTGGTGGTAAGAATCCAGACTACGCTTTCTCTGGTGAAAAATGGGGACACAATGTTTCTATTATTGCTGCAACTCACTTAACAAGACGTTCACGAATTCATGTAGAAGAGTTCAGACCAACTATTGAAAATAATTTGAATGATTTACCGAGCAACATATAATGCAAAATTCTTCCAGATATAGAAAACCACCACTCAAGAGAACTACCGATAGTTTTATTGATGATATGAAATCTGCTGAAAATCCAAGGATAGATTTTGGACAGGCTCGTAGTACACAAATACGCAGAGATAAAGACAAAACAAGAAATCTTGGTGTTACATTATACGATGTTGATTTTGCTATAAAATCATTTATAGATCAAAGCATGAAATTGAAAGTTGAAGACAACGGTGAACTGATACAAGTTCCAACTATATACGCTAATTCTGAAAAGTGGGCTTCAATTCAAAAAGATGGATTTCTAAAAGATAAAAAAGGAAAAACATTAGTTCCACTTATAACATTTAGACGTTCAAGTGTTGCAATGAAAACTGAACTCAAACGTAATAAGGTCGCTTCTATAAATCAAGGTATTGCATATGTCACACGTCAGAAGTATAACACTTCTACACCCTATGATAAATTCTCTGTATTGTATGAAAAGAAAAGACCATCGGAATACTTTCTTACTCCTATTCCAGATTATGTTGATGTTACTTACGATTTTATTGTTTGGTGTGAGTATCAGAATCAGTTGAATTTCTTGATAGAGAACTTTATTTATTTTTCTGGCCAAACATTCGGTGATAGAAATTTCTTTAAGTTTTCAACAAATATGGATAGTGTTAGTATTGAAGACAGTAATACAACAGGACAAGATCGTGTAGTACGTGCTTCATTTTCTATATTAGCACACGCTTATTTAATACCAAAAGAAATAGCAACTCAAGCATCTATGCAAAGAGTAGTTACTGCAAACAAACTGTCATTTGGTTTTGAAACAATAGGTGGACTTTCAAGTTTGTATAATAATAGTGCTATTAACGGTACTACAAACAGACAAATTGATAGATATACCGATGAGAATCCAATTGCAGGTGCAGTTCGTGGACCAGGTGGAAGTGGTGTGTTTGGTGCAAGAGGTGGAGTAAACGGGATTGGAAACGGTTCTTCTAATTTTAGAAATCTAAATCAATCTGGTGATGAAGCAAATCTCGCTTATTACAGAAGAAAAATGGAAGAATTCATTGATATTTCAGAAAACTCAGAGCCTGGAATATATCCAAAAGAAAATGATTTTACAGTTAAATAATTCATATTTATATAAGTTATATTTTTAATTTTTAAAAGAGGTTTTTATGTCAGAGAATGTTGTTGAACAAACAGGTGAGAAGGAATTTTCACAAGAAGATATTTCTTCAGTAAAAGGGTTACAGACTGGTTATGCAAGAGTGACTGCACAAATTGGTCAAACCGAAATTGAGTTACATTTATTAAAACAGAGATTAGAAAAAATCACAGAGTTTAGAGATAAACTGTTCTTGGAGTACACTAAGTTACAAACACAAGAACAAGAATTAATTGATTCTCTAAATTCAAAATATGGTGACGGTGTTTTAGATTTAGATTCTGGTAAATTTATTCCAGTCAAATCATAATTTGGTTTTTTTATTTCATATTTATATGAAGACTTAATTCTATAATTTTTTGGAGATAATAGTGGCTAATGAAAGAATTGTAAGTCCTGGCGTCTTTACCAACGAAAATGACCTATCTTTCCTTCAACAGGGAATTGGTCAAATTGGTGCTGCACTCATCGGACCAACTTTGAAGGGACCAGCTTTCGTCCCAACCATTGTTCAGGGATACGGCGATTTTGTTACAAAATTTGGCGGTACTTACGAACAATCATATTTACCATACACGGCTAAAAACTACTTAAACAATGCAGGTAGTGCAACAATAGTTCGTGTACTTGGTTCAGGTGGATATTCACTTAAACACCCAATTGCTCTTGTAGCAAGTGGTTCTGGTGGAAAAAAATTAATCTCAATGTTGCACCCAACATTTGTTGTTACCAGTGGTGACTCCGTTTCATTGTTTGCAAATTCAACATTAGTATCAAACGGTACTGGATCTTTCGTATTAACTGTATCTGGTGGATTTACAACTGATGTATCTACTTTCACAAATGCAACAAGTGAAAATGGAACTGCATTTAGCTCTTCTATTAATCCTGAAAATAGTTCATATATTGGTGATTTATACGGATACAACCCATACGGTACTCATGCCGTTTATAACTACGTTAACTTTAAGAAACAAGCATCTGCTTCATTAGCAGCTGATGCGGGTGTTGTTATTTCTATTGAAACTGGTTCAGCAGGTTCTCCATGGGACTTTACAGATGACTATTTAGAAGCAGCAACTCCTTGGGTTACTTCACAAAAAATTGGTGCTGTAAAATCTGACTTATTCAAATTCCATACATTATCTCATGGTATTCATTCTAACTATGAAGTTAAAGTTGGTATTTCAAACGTTCGTGCTGCAGGTACAATTGCTGGTTCTGAATATGGTGATTTTGATGTTATTGTTAGATTTGTTGATCAATCTAAATTACCACAAACTCCTTTCAATACACAAGATGAAGATATTCGTCCAACAATAATTGAACAATTTAAGTGTAACTTAGACCCTAATTCTCCTAAATATATTTCTCGTGTTATCGGTGATAGATACATCACAGTTGATGATGACGGTAAAGTTATTGTAAATGGTGATTATTCTAATAAATCAAAATATATTCGTGTAGAAACAACTGAAGCAGTTTCAAACGGTGCTACTTCTCCAAACTTAGTACCATTTGGTTTCCGTGCTCTTACAACTCCAATTCCAAGCGCATTTACTCAACCACCTGCTGCAACTTTCGTAACAGACCAAACATCTGGTGGTGTTTATAATAGAAGAGTATTCTGGGGATTCTCATATGATTTCGCTAATACAGATAACTTTAACTACTTACGTCCATTGCCAATTGCAGCAAATCAATCAACTGGTTCAAATATAGATTTCTACTTAGGTGATTATTCTCAAAATGCTGCAGCTAATTTCCCTTCATCTGCAACAGCATATACTGGATATATTGACTTAACAACAAATACATCTATTGATTCACGTAAGTTCATGTTACCATTCCAAGGTGGCTTCGATGGTCATAAGCCTAACTTACAAAAGAAATTAGGTTCTTATATGGTTGCTGGTAATACACAAGGCTTTGACATTTCATCGATTTCAGCAGCCGGTTATACATCATATAAGAAAGCGATTGACGCAATATCAAACGCAGATGAATTTGATATTAACTTAGTTGTAATGCCAGGTGTTCTTCACTCAATTCATTCCGCAGCTACAACATACGGAATAGATATGTGTGAAAATCGTGGTGACTGTTTCTATGTAATGGATAACTCTCAAATTTCTGATAATATAGCAACAGCAGTATCTGCTCTTGAAGGTGTAGATACAAATTATGCAGCAACATATTATCCTTGGGTTAAAATTCTTGATTTCGATAGAAACAAACCAATATGGGTTCCACCTTCAGTAGTTCTTCCTGGTGTAATAGCATTCAATGACCGTGTGTCTGCTGAATGGTTTGCTCCTGCAGGTTTGAATCGTGGTGGTTTAACAGAGGTTGTTGAAGTTAAAACAAGATTAACACACGCAGAACGTGATACATTATACGAAGGTCGTATTAATCCTATTGCAGTATTCCCTGCAACAGGCGTATGTGTATGGGGACAAAAGACACTTCAAGGTCGTCCATCTGCACTTGACCGTATTAATGTTCGTAGATTGTTGATTGCAGCTAAGAAGTTTATTGCTTCTTCTACAAGATACTTAGTGTTTGAACAAAACACTTCACAAACAAGAACTCGCTTCTTGAATATCGTGAATCCATATCTTGAGTCAATTCAACAACGTCAAGGTTTATATGCATTCCGTGTTATCATGGATGAAAGTAACAATACACCTGATATTATTGATCGTAACATATTATACGGACAATTGTTCTTACAACCTGCAAAAACTGCTGAATTCATTATTCTTGACTTCAACATTCAAAATACAGGTGCTGCGTTTCCAGGTGCTTAATTAAAATAAAAATAAAAAGGGGAGATGAAATACTCTCCCCACTTTTTTAGAAATAGTTATATTTATACTTAAAAGGATATTTTAAATTTGGAGATATAAATGGCTGAATTACTTGACCCCACGGAAATATTTTTTACCCCGTTTGAGCCAAAGTTACAAAACCGATTTATTTTGTACATCGAGGGTGTTCCTGCTTATTTGATAAAAGGTTCTGGTAGACCTAATATCAGCTTTAACCCAATTACTCTCGATCATATCAATGTTAAACGTAAAGTAAAAGGTAAGGGTGAATGGCAAGATATTTCAATTAAATTGTATGACCCTATTGTTCCTTCTGCTGCACAAGCAGTAATGGAATGGGTTCGTTTATCACATGAATCTGTAACAGGTCGTGATGGTTATTCTGACTTCTATAAGAAAGATTTAACACTTCATGTACTTGGTCCAGTTGGTGATAAAATTGAAGAATGGACTATTAAAGGTGCATTTATCACCGCAACTACATTCGGTGATATGGATTGGGCAAATGATGCGTTTGTTGAGATTTCTCTTACATTAGCATACGATTACGCAATTCTTCAATACTAATTTAATATTAGAATTAAAAGAAATTACCCCATATTTATTAGTAGAAATATTAGTAAATATGGGGATTTTTTATCAAACACTTTTGTAGTTTACATAAAGATTCCATTGCAACCATTGTATATTATGGAAGCAATACACCATTTATCCGACGTTTGCAAGAACTTGGATTAGTTGTTGGTACAAAATTTACTGTTATTAGAAAAGCACCTTTTGGTGGACCAATTGAAATTCAATATAGTTATACAAGATTGGCAATTAGACCAGACCCAAAAGTAGATATAATATTGGTTGATGAAGAAGATGATTTTCTCAATAGCTTATATTTATAAGTGTATAAAAATTGTTTTATTATAAATTGTTATAGGATTAGTTATGACTAAAATTCCAACCGGCTATGATGTTAGTCAACAAGAAATTGCTTCTGATGCTGACATTAAAGCCCAATTACTATCTGAACATAGAGTTTCAGATATTAAGCGTACAAACTTTCCAACTGAAATTATTCCTCTACCTTCAAAAGGTCTTATATATCCGCAAGGTCATCCACTCGAAAGTGGTGTGATTGAAATGAAATATATGACTGCAAAGGAAGAAGATATTTTAACATCGCAAAACCTTATTAAACAAGGTGTTGTTTTAGACAAACTGTTTGAGTCTTTGATTGTTACTCCTGTTAGTTATAATGATTTATACATGGGTGACAAGAATGCAATTATGGTTGCAGCGAGAATTTTGGGTTACGGTAAAGATTATCAAGTCGAAGTTGATGACCCATTCTCTCCTGGAACAAAACAAAAAGTAACAATAGATTTAACTCAAATTGAGCACAAGGAGGTTGATTACAGCTTATTTGAGAAGAGAGTAAACGAATTCGATTTTGAATTACCTAATTCAAAAAGAGTAGTAACATTTCGTTTAATGACTCATGCTTTGGAGAAGGACATCCAGGCAGAATTAAAAACAATGAATAAAGCATTAGTAAGAACTGGAATTGATAGGGAACTTACAACGAGACTCAAACACATTATTACTTCCGTAGATGGTGAAAGTGGTAGAGCAGCGGTAAACCATTTTGTAGATAATGAATTATTTGCAGCGGATTCACGTGCTTTAAGACAATATATTAAATCAATATCACCAGACCTTGATTTAACATATACATTTATATCAGATGCAACCGGTGAGGTAAAGGAGATTGATATACCGATGGGGGTATCATTTTTTTGGCCTGGGAACTGATTATAAAATAGGTTTACATGAAGAAATATTTGTATTGTGTTACAGAGGACAAGGCGGATGGACATGGAGTGAAGTTTATGAATTACCGATACACCTTAGACGTTTTTATATAAAACAAGTTGCTAAGGCAGTTGAAGAACATAACAAACAATATGAAGAGCCAAATAAAGCTAAATCACCTGCAATGCCTACATTTAGACCAAAATAATTAAAGTCCGTATATTTATCTATACGGACTTTTTGTTTAATTATAACATGATATAATGGCTAAAGAAGATAAAAAAGAATCAGAAGAGTTACGTGACCTCCGCAGACAAGAAGCAGAAATAACACGTGAAATTATAGACCTTCGTGAAAAACTCGTTGCATTATCTAAATCAGATAGCGCAAATTTACGAGAGGTTCAGAAAGTTCAGGAAAGTCTATTAGGTTTAGAAAAACAGAAGCAAGGAATTCAAGGACAATTATATAATCAATATGGTGAAATACTTAAAAGTGAGCAAACTCACTTAGATAGTATGCAGCAAATAGTAGATACACAAGAAGAATTATTAGAATTAACAGAAGAAACAAACGAAGAGTATAGAAAGTCTCGTGCTGTTAAAATGGAACTTCTTGACCTTGAAGATGAATTAAAAACAAAATATGATGATATACAAAAAAATCTTGCCGAAAACATAAAAGGCACACAAGAGTTTAAGTTTGTAACTGATTTGGTTACACAAACAACCGCAGAAATTGAAGAACGAGTACACGGTACAAGTAAAGAAATGATTGCATTGGGTGACGCAACTCGTAAAAACCTTTATACAAATATTGATTTGGTTGATACATTACAAGACATGGATGCCTCAGCAAAAGCGGTTCGTGAAGGGAAGTATGTTGAGTTAAGTTCTTATCGAGAAGAATTAGCGTTAAAGAAAACAGGTAGAACACTTGACTTACTCAGAGAAGATTTTGAACGTGGTTCAATAAAAGACGCTGCCGGTAAGACAAAGTATTCTCAGCAGGATTTAGAATTTCTTCAAAAACAAATTGGTATTTTTGAAAAACAGGAAAATGTTATTGAAAAAATGATTGATATGAAGGGGAAATTAAATACTGAGAATGAGATTGAAGCAAAAAAGCAAGCAGAAATTATCAAAAAAACAGAAGAATTAAAGGGTGCAATTGATGCAACAAAATTTGGTAAAGTTTTCGATGGATTAGAAAAAGGTATAAAGAAAATACCAGGTGGTGCAGCACTTACAAAAGTTCTTGGATTTGATACATTTAAGAAAAACATACAAGAAAATGTTGGTAAGTCATTGACAGGTATAGCAACTGGCTTTCAAGGGGGAATGGTTTCTGGATTAAAAGCGTCTGGCCAAGCAGTAATGGGATTTGGGAAAACATTACTCATGGGACCACAGGCTGTAATATTTGGAATGCTTGCAGCAGTAGGAGCATTGGTTGGATTATTTTTATCATTAGATGGTGGTGTATCTGAGGTTCAAAAAGAACTTGGTGGAACAAAAAAAGAAGCACTTGCAGCGCATGAAGCAGCACATGACATGGCGCATGAAATGGGACTCGTTGGTGTAAATACCGAACAAGTTGTTAAGGGTATGAAAACAGTTTCTAATATCATGGGTGGAATTGATGTTAAAAAGATGATGCAAATTCCAAGTATGGCAAAAACAGTTCAAGATGCAACATTGTTAAGTGAGAAGTTTGGATTAACCGAAGATGAAGTTGCAAATGTCCATTCTCTTTCTATACTAAGTGGTAAATCAATGGCGACCCTTTCTGGCGAAGCAATCAAGGTTGCTGGTGGTATTATGAGTTCTAAAAATGCTGTTAAACTTCTTGCTGGTATTTCAAAAGAAGTTGCAGTAGGATTCAAAGGAAGTACCAAAGAACTTATTGCTGCAGCAGCTAAAGCAAAACTACTTGGAACAGAATTAGGAAGAATGAAAGAAATCGGTAGGGGAATGTTGGATATTGAATCCTCACTTGGTGCAGAGATGGAAGCAAGGGTATTAACTGGTAAGAATATAAACTTTGATACTGCAAGGCGATTAGCATTAGAAGGAAAAACAGGAGAATTACAAGACGAAATATTACATCAAATGGGTTCTATGGAAGAATTCAAAGAAATGAATGTACTTCAGCAAGAATCTATGGCAAAAGCGTTTGGTATGTCTGTTGAAGAAATGACAGGTATGTTATCTAAAGCTGAAGAAATGAAAAAACTTGGATTGGATAGACAATTACAAGAATCTTTAGCAAATGCAACTGCTGAAGAACGTTCTAATATATATAAAACTCAAGCAGAAAAATTAAAAGCACAGGGTAAATCCGAAGAGGCTCAATTAGCTTTAGAAAAAGCAGCACAAGAAGAACAAGCAAGTGCAGCAGAAAAGTTTGGTGATATTATGACCAAAGTAAAAGAAATTCTTACTAAATTGGCAACTCCAATACTTGAAATGGTTCATGGTTTACTTGAAGGTGCAAGTGCAGGTGGTGGTATGATGGAAGTATTTGATGATGTAGTTCATTCTATTAAACCAATAGTTTCAATACTTGTTGGTATAGTTAAAATTATTTTAGGTGGTACTCTCCCTGCATTCAAACTAATGGTGGGTATGATTGGTTTTATGATTAAACCACTTTCGTGGATTGCTTCATTGTTTGGTAGTGTAGAAGAAAAAACAGAAAAAGTTACAAAAGCAGTAAAAGGAACAACCGATGGTGTTAAAAATATAACCAAACCTGTTCAGCAAGTTGAATCAGGATTTACTGGTGTTCTAAAGTTGGTTGGATTAATAGGCGCGGCTTTTGCAGGTAAGGCTTTGATTGGTAAAGGTTTAGACTTAATGAAAGATAAAGCAGCCGATTTGGGTAAAACAATGGTGAGTAAAGTTGGTAGTGCTGCAAGTAAAGTCACAGGAAAATTGAGTGGAAAAATGGGTGGGTTTGCTGGAAAGGCATTGGGTAAACTTACAGGCAAAGGTGCAGCATCGGTAGCATCCGTTGGTGGTGGGGATGCCACAAGTAAAATGTTAGATACACAAACAGCCAATCTTGATAAATCATCTAAACTAGCAGATGGTGCTAAATCTATGGGTGCTAAAATTGCAGACTTTGGTAAAGGATTGGGTTCTGCTATAAAATCAGTTGGTAAAGGTGTTGGTGCTGCTTTTGAAGGAATATTAAAAGGAATAGGAAAAGGAATGGAGGCACTTGGAAAATCGTTAGCAACTCCGACTCCTATTGGTCCTGTTATTGGCGTTGTGGCTGCATTTTTTCTAGCACTTGGTGTAGCTCTCTGGTTAGCCGCTCCTGCAATAAAGAATATGGCCCCTATACTGATGAAATTTGCTGATGTTTTAGGTGGTGCTTTTGCTGAATTAATAAAGGGACTTGCTCCCGTATTTGGTGCAATTGGTGAATTTATCAAAGGATTGATTCCAGTATTAATGACTATTGTTCAGGTTCTTGGTCAAGTATTCATTGAAGGTATAAAACAAATTCCAGCAATAATAAAATCTATATTTGAAGGAATTTCTGGAATAGTAACATCAATCGGTGGTGCAATAGTTAATGTAATAAACGCCATTGGTGATAACATAGTTAAAATTGTAGACAAGTTACTGAGTTTAACAAAACTAGATCCTGTAAATTTGGGTAAAATTGCATTGGGTATAACCGCAATCGGTGGAGCACTTGCAATGTTTGGTGGTGGTGCAGGTGCAGGCGCAATAATGGAAGGTCTTGGTAGTCTTATTGGTGGCGATAGTCCAATAGATCAATTATTGCAGATAATAGAGAAAGTTGATCCAAAAACAGTAGCAGCTGTTGCAGCAGGTATAACAAGTATTGGTGCTGCAATGAAAGTCATGGCAGATAATTTATCAAACATAGATTCAAGTAAGTTAGAAGAATTTGGTGATGCTTTAAGTGGATTGATGAAAAACATGAGTGGTGGACTTATGGACGGACTTAGTAGTTTAGCAGGTGGAAAAAGTCCATTAGAATCAATGAGTCAACTTGTAACTAAGTTAAATCCTGAAAAAATATCTGGAGCAGCAAAGGCATTTAGTCAAATAGCAGATTCATTGAAAAAACTTTCAGATACTATTTCAACACTTGATGTTGATAAATTATCAGCAGTTATGGATAAAGTTGGTGGTGGTGCAGGTGGGACTGTTTCAAAAGTAGTTGATTCTATTATGGGTGGGGTGACTTCACTATTTGGTGGTGGTGGAACTGAGGAAAAGAAGTCAACACCAAATCCATTAGATGCTGCTGTTGGTGGAATGGTTTCAAGTTTATTTGGTGGTGGAGAAAGTAAACCAAAATCTGCCGCAGAAAAAGCAAGTGAATACACAGCAAATAAAACAAAATCAATTACAAATGTACCACAAACTTCTTCTGGTGTATCATCAATACCACAAACTACTACGGTAGCAACATCAATACCACAAACAGCAGTAGCAAGTACAACAGCAGCACCTCCAGGGGCTAATGCTAATTTAGCACCTGGTGGAGCAGTTGGGAAAGCTAAAGGTGGAGACGGAGATGGATTGGGTGCTAAATTGGATAAATTAATTTCTATTATGGAAAGTATGGCAACCCAACCAACCATAATAAAATTTGGTGAAAAAACAGTTGAAGAGATACAAGGAAAAATTGATTTCAAAAAAGCATATAATATAGCGATAGATAATACATACGGCCGTAGAATTTAATAATCTACTTAAAGTTATATTTATATGAAATAATTAGGATACGTGATGTCATTAGTAGATTTACAATCAGACTTATCAAAATTTAGATCAAACGCTGTAAAGCAAGAAAAAACCACACCTGCTTCTTCAAAAGCCAAGGATGGTAATAATTTTGCTAATGTAACACCAGTTTCAGATAATCTCAAGTCTATGTCTCCTAATGTAAATCCACTTGAACAAAGTAACTTAGCGGGAATGATGAGTTCAACTAAGTTGGATGACATAAAGAAATTTCAAACAAAACCGTTATCGAGTTCACTTGGTAAATCGAAATTAGACGATATAAAGAAATTCAAAACAAAACCATTATCTGGACTACTTGGTAAATCGAAATTAGACGATATAAAACAATTCAAAACAAAACCATTATCTGATTCACTTGGTAAATCTACTTTAGATGATACAAGAGCGTTTGTTACAAATCCAATTGAAAGTAAATTAGAAGGTACTAAATTAGATGATATTAATAAATTTAATACAATACCGATAGAAAAGAGATTAGAAACTTCTAAGTTGGATGATATTGTTAAAAAAGTATTTGAAGAAGGACTAGTAAATTCTGTATCAAAGTATTCAGCTATTAATACAAATTTAGAAACAACTCCTATTAGCAATATATCAACCGAAAATATAATATCAGAACTTGGTAATGTACGTAGGGAATTATTTTCTAGTAAATTAAATAAATCTGAAACTGAAGTTGGAAGTTTAGCCATTGGGCAAAATAACTTAAAATCTGATGTAGAGGTTTCGGATTCTCAATTAACATTCGATAGAAAAAACTCCACACCAAATATAAATACCGCTTTAAATAATCAGACAAATAATGTAACTGATCCTAAAGTTCCTATAACTCCATCGGAATTATTTACAGATAGAACAAAGCAATCTGCTAATATAACAACGAGGAATGTTGTATTGCCTAATGATGATGTAGTTAACCCTAACATTAATATTACACGTAAACCATTATTTAATGATTTAAAACAACAATCTGTTTTAATAAATAAAGATTTAGTATCGCCATTAAATAATATAATAAATCCAGATATTGCATTAGAACGATCTGTTTTATCTTTTGAACGAGTAACTGAATCTCCAGAACTTGTAACTGATATACCAACAACGGATTATGTTACTATACCAGATACTAAAGTTTTTAGGGTAGACTTAAAAACAAAGTTGGATAAAGATTTAAGTGATTTTAATGTAGATCAAATACCAACGAAATATATTCCAATTTCTAAATTAATGGAAATGACTCCAACTCAAATAGTTGATACTATTAGATATGATTTACAATCTTTGCAGTTGGAAGATAATAGCAAATACAACTTAGATAAAGTTTCAAGAACTATACCTTCTGGTAGAAATGAAAATCCTGAAAAATCAAAATATTCTATAATTGGTACACAAGAATCTAATTTCTTTTCTAATGATTTTGCAGATGGATTTACCGCAAGACAACAATTTGGTGATTCAAAATATGTAGGTGATTCTGCATTTGGTTGGCAAGGTAAATCAAATGCAGCACCAGCTGTTAATTTTATTCAAGACGGTAACTCAAAAGGATTTCAAACATTTGCACAAATGGGAAAAACTACTTTTGTTATTAATAGTTCAAAGTATGGTTTTGTAAATGTACCTGAAACTGATTTTTTTGATCAAAACAATTTATATACAAATGTTGGATTCAAATCGTTTACTAAATTATACGAGTCCGCTTTTGTAGATAACGCATCCGCTTTCACATGGGACGGTAAAACAGAGAAAGCACCTGAAGTTAATTACTTTGATTTAACTGGTACTAATACAACATCTGGCTTTACAAAATTTGCTCAATTATACAATACTAATTATATTTTAGAATCTTCACAATTCGATTGGGATGGAAAACGAGAAACAGCACCTGCCGTTAATTACTTTGATATAGGTGGTCAGCACACAACAGAAGGTTTTAAAACCTTATCACAGCCATTTATATCAAGTTATATACCAGATTCTTCTCAATTCGATTGGGATGGTACACGTGATCAATCACCAGAAGTTAATTACTTTGATTTACTTGGAAGATATACTACTACTGGTTTCACAAAGTTTGCTCAAAACTACGATAGTAAGTACATACAAGATTCTTCTCAATTTGATTGGGATGGTGCAAAAGAAGCAGTTCCAACTGTTAATTACTTTGATTTAACTGGTACTTACACAACTGATGGATTCACAAAGTTTCCTCAGAACTATGATAGTAAGTATATACCAGATTCTTCTCAATTCGATTGGGACGGTGCAAAAGACAATGTACCTGTTGTAAACTATTTTGATTTAACTAACACTTATACAAATGATGGATTTACTTCTTTCTCAAATTTGTATGACAGTAAGTATATACCAGATTCTTCTCAATTTGATTGGGATGGTGCAAAAGATAATGTTCCAACTGTTAATTATTTCGATTTAACCAATACACATACTAATATTGGATTTCATTCTTTCGCTCAAAAATTAGATTCAAAGTATATACCAGATTCTTCTGAATTTGATTGGAACGGAAAAAAACAATCAGCACCAGCAGTAGATTACTTTGATTTAACAAAGAAGAATACAACTTCTGGTTTCACCACATTTCATATACTCCATGATTCTAAATATGTAAAAGAATCTTCTCAATTTGATTGGGATGGAGTTCGTTCACAAGCACCTGCGGTAAATTATTTAGATTTACTTAAACAATTTACAACTGAAGGGTTTAATACTTTTACACAGTTTTTGATAACAAAGTATATTCCAAACTCTTCTCAATTTGATTGGGACGGAACACGCTCAGATGCACCAGCGGTAGATTATTTTGATTTAACTAAGAAAAATACAACCGTTGGATTCCATACATTTGCACGTAATTATGAAACAAAATATGTACCAGAATCTTCTATTTTTGATTGGGATGGTTCTCGTGAAAAAGCACCAGCGGTAGATTATTTTGATTTAACTAAGAAAAATACAACAGTTGGTTTTCATACATTTGCAAGAAAGTTAGATACAAAGTATGTGCCTGAATCATCTGAGTTTGATTGGGATGGTAATAGACCAGCAGCACCTGCCGTTAATTATTTCGATTTAACAAAGAAAAATACAACAGTTGGTTTTCATACGTTTGCTGAAAAATACGATACAAAATATATACCAGAATCTTCCATTTTTGATTGGGATGGAAACAGAAATAGTGCACCTGCGGTAAATTACTTTGATTTGTCCAATATAGCAACATCTAAAGGTTTTCATATTTTAGCCCAACAACAAGAACCAACTTCATATCAAACATCTGGTAATCAATTAGGTGGTGGTGCTTCTCGTTTTGATTGGGATGGGCCACGTGATTCCGCACCAGAAGTTAATTACTTTGATAAAGGCAATCTAAGAACATCAAAGGGATTCCATAAGTTTGCTAAACAACTCGAAGAAACAAAATACCAAATAACAGGAAAAACGTTAAAAGATGATGCTTCTGAATTTGATTGGAACGGTTTACGAAATAAAGCACCAGAAGTTGATTATTTTGACTTAACAAAGAAATTTACAAAAAAAGGTTTTCATAGATTAGCAGAAGTAAGAGAAGAAACAAAGTATAACACAGAGGCTTCAGAATTTACTTTCAAAGGTTCACAACCTAAAAAAGGTGTAAACTACTTTGATGCAAGTGGAAAGAATGCTGGTGGTTTTACACAAAAAGCAGAACCTTTGAAAACAGAATACAAACATGAATCTTCAAACTTTGCTTTTACTGGTAAATTACCAAACCCAATTGATTTCTTTGATAATAAAGATTCTGATGGTTTTGTTTTAAACACAGAACCATTACAAAGTAAGTTCAAAGAAGATACAAGTAAATTTACATTTGTAGGAAAAAGAAGTAATGCACCTGCAATTGATTATATAGATAACAAAAACGCTCCAGGATTTAAGGCATTTCCTGCACTACTCGAATCTAACTATGATTTGGATTCTACACAATTTGGTTGGAAAGGCGGAAGGATAAACGCACCAGAAGTTGATTTCTTGGATAATGCACCATCAAGTGGCTTTACAACATTTGCACAAACATATCAAAGTTTCTATACTGAAGATTTTGGTAAATACAATTGGAAAGGTCCACGTTCAGATGCACCGAATGTTAGCTGGTTTGGTATTACACCAAGAAGACAAATGCAATTACCAAACTTAGATTCAGTTTCTCGTAGTGTTATGACTGATCAAGGGTTTAAAACTTTCTTTGAAAACAAAGAAAATACAAACTTAGCTTCTAGTTATTCAACATTATCTACTGAGAATGGAAAAAATAAATCATTGATAAATAATATTCCTATGACTAATTTCTTTGGTTATTCTCCAAATGATAGAAATGGGTTTATGATTAAAATGAATTCTGCTCAAGATACAATGTATCCGATAGTTAGTCCAGGATTAAGATACGATGCTACACTACAACAAAGAATACCAATTGAAACTGGACGTGGTGAAGCAAACGGTGGTTCTATTGTTGATAGAGAATTAAGAGCACCTATTACATTTGGTAAAAAGATTTTCGGTAATGGTAAATTATCTTCTTTACAAAACCAAGTACCAGATTCAAAAGTCGATACTGATTCTTCTTATTATGGAAGAACATACGAAGAAAACATAAGAAACTTTACAGAGAAAAAAGGGTATGTTGCTAAATGGGCAATAAAAAGAAATTCACCTTCACCATTAGATTTACAATATTCTAAGTTTAATTTAAGAGCAGACTCTTATAATCCAGACTTCTTGGGTTCAGCAGATCAACCGTTTGTGTTAAGAGACATTGGACAACATTGGGGATTTGGTGTAAACTTTGATGAAGGATTAGTTCGTGGTGGTGCGGTAACAATGGCCGATCGTATTCTTAATGATGTTATACGTGTTGGTAAATTCTTGATTACTGGTAAAGGTTTATTATTCTTAGCAAAACAAGTTGGTTTACAATTGATGAATCCGAATGTTGATGAAAGACCAGCTAACGGTATTATTGATTCATTGGCTTCAGCAACTTCATTTGGAATGTCACCTACTCAAATATTTAATCCATTGGCTTTGATTGCAAACGTAGGTGGTTCACCAATAGGTTTAAGGTTGCCAAGACACAGTTTACTTGGCGCATTAGATAGTTCTATGTTGAATAGATATGGTGACACGGCAATAAAAAGAGAATTTTTAGGTGATGGTACACCTGCTGGTGCAAATTTTAAAGCTTTGGAAGTACCAGAGAGCGACGGTGATCAAACAGATTATAGTAGATTAATTGGTTTAATGAAAGAATTATTACCAAATTCATTCAGACCAAATATTTCTGGTTTAACAATTGACCTTGACCATTCAAAAATTCATAGAGTTTCAAGTGGGTTTGGTGGACCAGGCGCTCCTTTGGGAATTGGAGGAACAAAAATACGTAGAGCAAGGCATCCGTACCTTACCTACTATACCACTAATCCATACTTAGTTGAACCAGCTTCAACAGCACCATCATCTACTCCTACAACAACTACACCAACGGCAGGAGCGGCGGCTGCCGCAGGAGCTGCAGCAGCAGCAGGAGCAGCAGCGGGTGCAGCAATGGGACTTGGTACAACAGGAAATCCTCAATATTCCCCAACTGCACTTAGAAATCAATATTATAACCTTGCTGATAAAAATGGTGATGTAAATCCTGGTGGAAGTTACTCAACTGAATTGTTGAATGAATATAATCAAAGTGGTAGATCTGCATTTGGTATGATTAAAGGACTTATGAATTTATTACCGAATGGACCAGGTAACACAGTTAGTACCGCAGGTGGAAGTTCACCATCTGGTAGTTTACCGTCTGGATCGGGATTATCTTTACATAACGAAACGGTAAATAGAATTAAGGGACTAAGTACGTTTGAACCAAAAACAAAAACATTTTCATCAAGAATTAGACCAGAAACCTATGCTAATTCATTGAATAACCAAGATAAATCTTTACATAGAAGTGACGGAACTGTAACAGACCCACTTAAAAAATATTTAACTTCAACCTACAGTAATTTACGTAAGGTAGATGTTGGATCAACTAATGCACGTTCACGTAAATACAATGACTTTAGACACGATATATATGATTCAGAAAGTTCTAATTCAAGCAGATCTGGTTCAAGCGCAGCAGGAGATCAAGTACAAATAAAGCAATTTATAATGTCTGACCCTAAAATTATGCGTTACCATAAGCAAAATTTAGAGAACTTTTTTGGTATGGGCTCTCACGGTGAACCAGGTAGTCAACGAAACTTACCATTTGTGTCAAACATACATTACATGAAAGATAAAAAAACAAATGCTTCTGTTCCTGTTTTAAAGCAAGGTAGACAATTCCGTGGTGATAGGATTAATATTATAGATTTTAAACAAGTAAAAAGAGCTATAAACAAAAACTTAGTTTACGAAAAAGATTTAGAAGGATTGAGAGGTACTGAGGACTTAGTGGAATTTTACTTTACAAGTTTAAAAATAGGTGCGGGTGGTGTGAATAAACCTGCTGAAGCAATAGTGTTTAGAGCAACATTTGACAGTATACAAGATACACATAGTCCAAAATGGAATTCTGTAAAATATATGGGTAGAGGAGATCCACTCTATACTTATGATGGTTATGAAAGAAGTATTTCTTTTGGATTTACTGTACATATTGGTTCTCGTGATGAAATGAAAGCATCATGGAGAAAGTTAAATTATCTTGCATCATGGACAGCACCTGATTACACAACAGCTGGTTTAATTCGCGGTCCAGTTATTCGTTTGAATATTGGTCACTTATATCGTAAAATGCCAGGATTTATAAGTTCACTATCATACACATTTGATAATGTTGGTGGTACATGGGAAACCGCAAAGTTACCAGAAGATAAATCACAAACAGTAAGAACAGCAGAAAATGATGTAACACCTAACGTGTTATTATCTTCACCTGGTGTTTTGCAATTACCAAAGACAGTTCAAGTATCTGTTGGATTTACTCCGTTTGGTGTATATCGTCCAGAATACAATGGTGTTATGTACTCATTGTATGACGATGGAAATACAGGTGACGGTATTGAGTCTGGATTAATGCCAAGTTCTGACAAAAAAGTAAATTACTTCAGAGCAATTGATACTAATGACGATGGTACACGTGCAAGTATTAATGATCCAGATAATAAAGTATTACTATCTTCACCACCACCAGATGGAAAAGAAGCTGATTTAGTTGACACACAACCTGAACTTCGAGAAGACCCTAATGATAAACCATCTACTGCAGGTGATGATTTCAGAGGATTGGTTGCAGGAGCGAAAGCAACACAAACTGCAAAAGATCCAGCAACTACTCCAGCAACTGATACATCGAAGGTTCAAGGTAATCCACCTGGTACTGGCGTGTTATTAGAAACTCAAAAAGATACTAAACAAGATACTAATTCGTTAGCTCCTAATAACTTAACTGGCCTTGGTGGATCAACACAGACTCAACCTAGTAACTATGTGATGGTTCCTAAGTCTGGAAATAGTGTGCCTGCAGCTGTACCTACACAGCCAACTACTGGTTGGGAGTCATTAAATCAAACAGGTACGGTATCAACTGAATCTGCTGGATCTACTGCGAATAATGGTTCAGAACTTGGTATGGATTATGGAACTGCATATAGAAATGTTGGTGCAACATTTGACTCAGGTAGTACAGATAAGAAAAAAAGTACCAAGGGTAAAAAGAAAAGTGGTTAATAATTATATACATAGTATATTCTATAATCAATATTATTAGAGGGTTTTATGGCAAAACGCTATGAACGTGCATATATAGTTAACAATGCGAAGAAAATAGAAACAGACGGTATGGAGAAATACATTAGACGTTTGTCTACTATATTTTATCCAAATTTCTCAAAAGCAGAAGACGTTCAAATTCTTTCACAAGAAGGTGATCGCTTAGATGTTCTTGCACAAGAATATTATAATGATCCAGCACTTTGGTTTGTTATAGCCAAAGTTAATAATTTGGGAAAGGGAAGTCTGAATGTTCCAGCTGGTATTATATTAAGAATACCATATTATCAAGAAGATACTGGCATACTTTCATTATTAGACAATTATAATACTTGGAGGTAAGTAATGCCTACGTGGTCAACGGGTTACGAAAATCCATTTTATCATGCATCACTTGGTTATGTAAGTGGTGAACTACAAGCAAGGGCTAATAACGCAGGTGCTAAAGTAAGAGCAGGAAAAACTAATAAAGCGTTGGAATGGTCATATGGAAAAACAGCGTACGGTCATGTAACTGGCGGTGGTGTTACATTAGGATTTCCTGGTTCAAAAGTAATGTCAGATGCATCTGGTAACTTAACACTATACAATTCACGTAATACTCCAAAGTTTCCATTATTGATGGGAATAGATGTTACAAATGATGGTACTATTGGTTCTTTATTAAGAGGTAAATTTACATTTACATATTTCCCACAGCTCGGTAGTGGTGGATTTAGTATGGCAGGACTTGATAAAGCGTTCTTCACTCCTGGAAAAGATGTTGTTCTTTCTTGGGGTTGGAGTTATGGTGGAGCAGGTTCAAGACAATCGTTTAGTGGAATAGTGAATAATTTTAATTGGTCTTTCAATGCAGATTTATCAATGACCGCTGACTGTTCTATTGTATCTGCAGCAACTATTGCACTCGGTATGTCAGGTGATCAAAGTGTAAAGCCAGGCGAAGGTGAAGCTGAAGAAAAAACAACAGATCCAACTGAGGTTGCAATACAAGCAAGTAATTTGTCTTCGGTTATTGATGGTGATTTAGGACTTGGTGACAAAGAACCAGACGCAGACCCACCACCAAATCCACCACCACCACCACCAGTAACAACAGATGGGGGTGGAGCTGGTATTCCTGTATTTGAACCAAAGACGGCAGGTGAGGTATTTCCTTTACCAAAAGGTAATACTGTTAATAAATATTTAGATTATATTGGCATTGGGTGGCCATTTCAAGATAGTGAACCAGATGAAGAAGAAGTTGCATCGGAAAACCCTCCAAAACCACCACCAACAGATGGAGAAGGTGCAGCGGTAAAACCATTTTGGTATATTACAGTTGGTACACTTGTAGATTTTACAAATATGTTAGTGAAGAAGTTCGAAGGTACAGGAGGTGCTACCGCACTTGGACGTATAATAGAAGTGACTTCCAATGGTAACTATACACAGGGTTATACGGATGGTTCTGTAAAATCGGCATATCCGATAGATGTTATTTTCCCAAATTCCGTAATGGGAAAATATGGAGAGTGTATACCAGACTACGGTTCAGCTGCAACACAATTTGGTTCAGGTGAACAGATTTATATTTCTGGTATTTTACTTGGAGTGGATTGGGTGAAGAAAGCATATGAAGAATTTGTGGTAGACAATGCTGCAAATATACCATATAAGAATATTACAAAGTTTCTTGAAACCGTATTAAAAAGAATAAATATTGCTTCAGGTGATGTATATCAAATATCTGCAGTTTTATGTGAACCACCGAGTAATTTTGATGGTAATGTTGGAGGCGGTATAGCAAAAACAATAGTTTCAATTGAAGACGCAAACGTTGGAAAAGCTATAACAAAGGCGGTAGACGGTAAAGCAATTAAATTTGAAGCAACTATTTTTAAACCGATAATAAAATCTGTTAGTATATCATCGAAACCACCTGCTGCAATGGCTGCAGCTGCTTATACACAAGCAAGGGGTGGTAAACCTGCTAATCTTGAAACACCAACGGGTACTCCTAATCCAGAATTAGCAAAGGTAAAAGGCGAAATGGACAAGGCAGAAGCAAATTTTACAAAAACTGGATTTAATATATCTTGGTGTGAAGCGTACCGTGGCTTACTCAGTAAGAGGAAAAAATTGGGAGCTGGTTCTGATGAACATTGGATTAATCAGGCTTTATATCCAATTGACTTTACTGTAACTATTGATGGTATTAGTGGATTTAGGTTTGGGGATGTTATAAAAACATCTTTAGTTCCAACAGCATACAATAAAGAGGGTTTGGTATTTGTTGTTACTAAAATAGATCATAAAATTACTGCAGGTGGTTGGGAAACTACATTATCAACTGCTGCCAGAATTACTGGTGGATTATAAGGAATATTATGGCAAAAAGAAGAAAAATATATTATCCCGATGAACAGATAGAGAAAAATCTCTTTACTTCTGGTAGAGAATATATGTTCTTAGATAATTGGCAAGAATATTCTGGATACTATCATAGGTATGCTGGCAAAGAAGTATATACTGAAAAAGAGTGGGATCCTATTAAATCAAAAAGATTAATTCGCTTCAAAGAAGGATCAAACGCTTTTTTTAAGTATTTAGATTTGAAACAGTTCACTACATTATCAAACGGTGATAAAAGAAAGATAATTGGGGAAACTACTCAATTTTACAGATACCGCGCACCAAGAGTTGTAGTAGTAAAACCAACTTCTGAAAATTTAAAGAAAGGAAAGATACTACGATATTTTGTTTATAAGAGAAACGAACCAGAACGTGTGTTTTTTGAAATAGATGCAGATCAAGTAAAAAATTATAATTCTTTGAATAAAGGTATAAATCATATATTGTACGGATTAGTTACTATTGCTTGGAAAGTAGACGGGCCAGAATACGATATTTATAGTGGTTCTATTTTAATGAAGCCGGGTGTACATGATACAAATAAAAGAATTGTTTTGAGACATTCAAAGAAATTTCCTATGTTAGCTAAAGTAATAACTAACTTCAGAAAATATTCCAAATACGATACTGGCTTATCACATAATACAGGTTGTATTAATTGTAAATAAAATAATATGTTTCAAGATAAATCATGTGTTTGTGTTCCTTTACTTTCAAATTGGAATAAACACTCATCCGATACCACAGTAATTGGTATGTACTTTCGATTCACCGATGGCACAGACCAATATATTAACTTTACACATCCAGACGAACTTGAGTCCGATATTCAATTAACTCAGATTAAGTTATCGCCAACTTCTCTTGTGTTTAACAAGAAATCAATGCTTTACCAAGGATTCAATGAAGGTATTGATTTGAACTCATACTTACATTATTACGCTGGTGATAATCTAAACCCACGAGAATTTTACCCTAAAGGAATGGAAGTTTTATCTACTAAGTTCTTTAGAATAGAAGACTTAGGTCATGTTATACCGTTGGCAAATCAATTAGAGTGGGCAAAGAAGATTGCAGAGTATGTTTTGCGGTTTGAACAGTTTAGAAGTGAAAGTACAATAACTCAACAATGTATTAACTATTGTAATGACTTTACGAACGTGTATTATGAAATAGAAAAGAATGAAGTTCTTGTTGGTGATGAACGTAAGAAACAGAATTATATGTGGTACACCGCAACGAGTAGACCAAGTAATGCGTGGAATAACTTTAATTTCTCTGCATTGAATAAAAAAGACGGTACACGAAATAAAATTCACTCAAGATTTGAAGGTGGTAAAATAGTTCAATTTGATTACGATGCTTTTCATATTAAGTTATTAGCAAAAATGTTGGATTATACATTCGATTATCACCCGTATGAACAAATAAAAGCGGAATTAGGAATGGATGGAGAGTATGATACATTCAAAACAAGAGTGTTTCAAAACATTTATGGAAGAATAACATCGGATTTTATTCAACACCCATTCTTCCAAAGTGTACAAGAAGTAATAAATCAACTGTGGGATAGTTACGAAAAAGACGGTTATGTTAATTCGCACTTCTATGGCAAAGTTTTCAGAGGTATTCAAGACCCAACACCTAATAAAGTGTTTAATTATATACTTCAATCGTTGGAAACTGAGTATAATGTGAAAAAAATTAAAAATGTTTTACCGATTCTTAAAGATAAAAAGTCCATTTTCTCTATGTATTTGTACGATGCATTCGTGTTCGATATACATCCAGATGAAGAAAACCTCATTTTATTACTAAAATCTGCTTTTGAAACAGATAGAATGTCAGTAAAAGTTTATTCTGGTGAAGACTTCGGAACCATTAAAAGAATTTAGCATGATATTTATATAAGTACATTTTATGCAAAAATTGAGAGAGAATTATTGAAAACACAATTGGTATGTACTTTTTCTAAAAAATATCAAATTGATGGAACTCTGAGCAATATTAAAGAAAATTTTAATATATTAAACAATAAAGTGTTTATGTTCAGAGCAATTGATATTAAAGATGAGTGTATCCTTTCTTATAATATTATAATGGATACATATAAAAAGTTTTTGCCTAATTCTATAATGGTTCACCAAAAGAAAGAAACTAATACAATTTATACTATTAACGCCTTGAATGAACTCATAATGAATTTAAACAATGGTGTATTGGATAAAAAATACCCAATAGAGTGGGAAAGATATAGAAACTGTGCTTTATTGAAAAATAAGGATGGTTTCAAAGTTGTTAAAATAATGTTACTTAATATTTATAATTTATAAAGATTTATATTTATGTAATATATATTACTCCATACATTAGAAGAAGATATGAAAAAAGAAAAGTTTGTAGAAGTAATGACGAAATATGTAATTGAAAAACTCAATGAAAGAATGAATTTATTAGAATCAAGCGGTTTTGATATTATATTCAATACTCTTAGAAAAGAATTGAATAAAATTTCTATGCTTCCAAATAATGTTATTGATGCAAGTCAATACAAAGAACATGAAATAGTTGATGCATTGAAAAAAATTGGATATGAGTATAAAAAACCAATGGGAAACAAACTACACTTTTTTAACAAAAAAACAAGTATAAGTCTTTATTTAGTTCAAAAAACATTAAACATAACACTTATGCCATAAGAGACATTATATGAAAAAAATTAATCCAAAAAAATCAGTACGTATTAATGAAGATGTTTCTTTAGCCAATATAAGTCCTATGAGTTATATTGTTTTTATAGATATTGCAAGTTTCCTTTCAAAAGGAAATGGTTTGTTGAGTTCTATGTTTTCATCGAAAGCACCTGAGCGTATTGCAAAATGGTTTGGTAAAGTAAAATCTGAAGAGGCTTACACAGAAAATGAAGAAGCGTTCAAAGCGGTTTCTTCGCGATTTATGGGAAATCCAATACTAAAAAAATTATATAGTTCCATTGATAAATTAAAAACAGTATCAACTGGTGAAACAAATGAAAGCGATAGGGATAAAGATATAGAGAAACTCTTGGGTAAAGTTGGCTTATTTATAAAAGGGCGTCTTACAAAACAAGAAAAAGAACTTGTTGGTAAATTATCAACAAGTTTAGCTTCAATTGGTAATAATATATCTTCATCAATAAAATCAGATTTGGAACAAATGGCTGCAGCTGAAACACCAGAACCGGCAGAAGAACCAAAAACTGAGATAAAGGTTAATGAACGGTTGAAAAATAAGTTACGTAAGAAAATAAAAGAAATTATAAGAACTAACATTATTAGTAAGTATAACAGAAATGAAGGAGTTTCTAAAATGAAAAAGCAAAAAGACTTGGTAAACGAAGGAAGAAGAATCCAAGAGACTTTTTTGAAAAAAGTTAACGAGGGGTTTTTTGATAAAATAAAAGATGTGTTCAAAGATTCAGAGGACTTTACCGCTTTGGTAAAGCAGTTTGAACTTGATAGAGAAAAGGTATTAAAGAAATCAGACGGAACTGTTGACGTGAGTAAAAACTTTTGGGTAGATGGTACTAAAGAATGGATGGACGCTGACAAAAAAGGTTTAGCACTTGCAGTTAATAAAATTTTAGATAATGGAACTTTACATATAAAAAATATTACAGGACAACCAACTCTTTTCAAATTAGAAAGATGGCCAAAAATATGTGCTAAAGTTTTAATTGAAAAATGTGATTTAGTTAGTTTTGAGGGTTTTTCAATTAATCTTGAAGGTGGCGGTGAGGTAGAAGTAGCTCAATGTGATAATTTAAAATCTTTAAAAGGTCTTCCATCATCACTTAAAAAGTTTAAATTTGGGTACGGTTCTTTCAAAAATTTTGAAGATTTTGGTGATATTAAGCCAATTAATATAGTAGATTTACCTGGCACAAGTAAGATGGCGGTTGAAGCATTAAAAGCAAGTAACAATGATGTTAAGGCAGCAGAACAAGCATTAAAGAAACAAACAGGAATAGACATTAAATTACTTGTTCCTAAACAATAACTTTACATGATAAAGTTAACAGATAAAATCATTGGGGACATTTTGTCCCCATATTTATTTTATTAAAAATTTGAATATTAAACATTAAATCATTATATTTGTACTAACATATTGAACAATAGAAGTTCAACATTATTTATTATTTATTAAGGAGCTACATCATGGCTATCAATCTTGATGCAATTAAAAATCGTTTGTCTTCACTAAAGAATACAAACAATCGTGTTTCAAACATTTGGAAACCAGAACCAGGTGAACATCAAATAAGAATCGTTCCCTATGTTCACAATTTAGAGAATCCATTCATTGACCTTTACTTCCATTACAATATAGGAAAGCGTTCTATTCTTTCTCCTGTAACGTATGGTCGTCCTGATCCAATTCTTGAGTTTGCAGAAAAGTTAAAACAAACTGGAGATAAAGAAGATTGGTTAATGGGAAGAAAGCTCGAACCAAAAATGAGAACATATTTACCAGTTATTATTCGTGGACAAGAATCTGAGGGTGTAAAGTTTTGGGGATTCGGTAAACAGATTTATGAAGAACTTTTAACATTTTTTGCTGATGAAGATTACGGTGATTTATCCGATCCTAAAAACGGTCGTGATATTGTAGTTACTGTTAAGTCAGCAGAAGAAGTGGGTAAGTCTTACGCAGAAACATCTATTCGTGTTAAACCAAAGCAAACACCACTTACAGAAAATCCTGCGGTTCTTGAGAAGGTTAAACAGCAACCAAAAATAAATGAACTTTATCCAGAACCTTCTTATGATGAATTAAAATCACAATTACAAACTTGGATGGGAACTACACAAGAAGAATCAGAAGACGTTGTAAAAACTTCTACAAAAAAGGCACAACCTGCTAAGACTCTTGTAGAAGCAGCAACTTCTCCAACAATAGCTTCTTCTTTTGATGACTTATTTTAATAGGGATATACGTTATGGCAAAATCAAAGAGTGACTTATCCGATGAACTCGGTGGAGTTATTGCAGAAACAATAAACAAAAAGTTCAAAGAACAACATTTCAAGACCGCTTATTTTCTTGAGGGTGATAGTGATGCACCCACGATTGTAAAAGAATGGGTTGGTACTGGCTCAACAATTCTTGATTTGGCAATTTCAAATCGTAAGAATGGTGGATTTCCAGTCGGTAGAGTGTGTGAAATAACAGGATTAGAACAATCAGGTAAATCTTTGTTAGCAGCACACGCTCTACTAAACACTCAAAGAAAAAATGGACTTGCAGTTTACATAGATACAGAAAATGCTATTTCTACCGAATACTTAACCGCAATTGGTTTGAACCTTAAAGATATGCTCTACATTCCATTGGAAACCGTAGAGGATGTTTTTGAAGCGGTTGAGGTTATTATCGAGAAGGTTCGTTCTTCTGATAAAAATAGATTAGTTACGATTGTTGTTGATTCTATTGCGGGTGCATCTACTAAAACAGAGATGGCTGCAGATTTTGATAAAGATGGTTATGCTACGGCAAAAGCACTTATCATTTCAAAAGCAATGAGAAAAATAACAAACTTAATCGGTAGAGAACGTATTTGTCTTATTATCACAAACCAACTTCGTCAAAAACTAAATGCTCCTGCATTCTCAGACCCATGGACAACACCAGGTGGTAAAGGTATTCCTTTCCATGCTTCTGTTCGTCTTCGTCTTTCTTCAATCGGTGCTATTAAAGCAAAGGTTGAGGGACACGATGAAATAGTGGGTTCAAGAGTAAAGGCTAAATTAGTAAAGAATAGAGTTGGTCCACCACTACGAGAATGTGAATACGAGATTTATTTTGACTCTGGTATAGATGACTATAGCAGTTGGCTTACTACGATGAAAGATTATAACCTCGTTGCACAAGCAGGTGCTTGGTATTCATGGACAAACAAAGAAACTGGTGAAGTTATTAAATTTCAATCGAAAGACTTTGTTGAAAAAATTATGAATCATCCAAAATTAAAAGAAATGGTTTATGATGAAATTGCCGAAAAGGTAATTATGAAATACCAACAACTTGACTCCGCTCGTATTGATGAAGTAGTTATTTCAAATCAATCAATTGATGATGAAATATAATGAACAAGTATCAGAAACTACTTCAAGAAATAGAAACCGAGAAAGAACTACAAGGTAATTTACACCGCGATAGTAAGGTTTTGATTGTAGATGGAATGAACTTATTTATAAGAACATTCTCAGCTATTCCTACTCTTAACGAGGATGGGCAACACATCGGTGGTCTTTCTGGTTTTCTCCAATCACTGGCTGCAACAGTCCGCATGGTTAACCCCACGCGGGTTGTTGTGGTGTTTGATGGAAAGGGTGGTTCACTAAGAAGAAAAAAAATATATTCAAATTACAAGGAAGGTAGAGCAATTAAATCTAAATTGAATAGGGTTGCGGGTTTTGAGAATCTTGAGGATGAACAAAAGTCTATGAGGTTTCAACTGTTTCGTCTGTTTTCATATTTACAGAATTTGCCATTAACCATTATATCGATGGATAATATTGAGGCTGATGATGTTATTGCCTACCTTTCTTTTTATTTCAAAGAAAAATCTGTTATATTATCAAATGACAGGGATTTTCTTCAATTAGTATCAGAACAAGTTTCTGTTTATTTACCAACGAAAAAGAAGTTATATACACCAGAAAATCTGTTAGAAGAAACTGGAGTGTGGTGTGAGAATTTTATTTTATTCAAAGCACTGTTAGGTGATAAATCTGATAACATAAAAGGTATAAACGGCCTTGGTGAAAAAACAATATTGAAACACTTTCCGATACTTTCAGAAAAAAGAAAAATTGATTTAGATATGTTCATAGAATTTTGTAAATTGTATGATAATAAATCTAAAGCAATCAATGAACTCAAAAATAACATTAGTGTATTAGAAACTAACTATCAGATTATGCAATTACATGATGTTGATATTTCACAAAGTTTTAAATCATCTATACGTGGCATGGTCGATGGTGAAATCCAAACACTAAATAAAATTGAGTTGGATAAATTATTTATAGCAGATAAATTATATTCTGCTATACCTAATTTTGAATATTGGTTACAGAGAAATTTTGGAAATCTAAATACGATTCGGAATATATATGCAGGATAATTTATCCCAATATGGTCAAACATTTCAAACAAAAGTAATTATATCACTATTAAAAGACAGAGAATTCCTACAACAAGTGTCAGACCTTATAGATCCAACTTATTTTGAATCACAGGCAAACTCTTGGTTAGTTGAGAAGATTATTTCTTATTATGAGAAATATAAAAGTCCTCCAACTTCAGACGTATTCAAATCTGAATTACTAGCGGTAGATGATAAAGTATTGAAAACAACGGTACTTGACGCACTTAAACAAGTAAAAAAGTACACAGATAATGCTGATGATGAGTATGTTAAAAATACTGTACTTGAGTTTTGTAAAAATCAAAAGATGAAAATAGCAATATTGGAATCGGTTGACTTACTCAGAAGTGGTAAGTATGATTTGATTAAAAAGAAAATTGATAACGCACTTAAAGCAGGAGCGGATAAAGATATTGGACACGAATATAAAATCGATGTAGTATCCCGTTATGCAGAAGGTGCAAGAGAATGTGTTCCAACAGGTTGGAATGTTATTAACGATATTATGTCAGGTGGATTAGCAGCAGGAGAACTTGGTGTATTAGTTGCTCCAGCAGGTGGTGGTAAGTCATGGGGTTTAGTAAGTCTCGCAGCAAACGCAGTTAAAGCTGGTAAACGTGTTATTTATTATACACTTGAATTGAATCAACATTATGTTGCAAGAAGATTCGATGCTTACTTTACAAAGATTGCTTTTCAAAACTTAGGCGAAGAACACGCACAAGAGAAAATCAAATCGGCAATGGAGAACTTAAAAGGAGAATTAATTGTTAAGTATTATCCAACAAAAACTCCATCTATTAACACACTTACTTCTCACATCGAGAAATGTATTGGTCAAGGTAAACCGCCAGATTTGATTATTGTTGATTACGCAGACTTGATTAAACCCGCAAAAGCAGGTGATAAGAGATTGGAGTTAAATGATATTTATGAAGACCTTAGAGGAATTGCTGGCTTATACAAACTTCCAATTTGGACTGCTTCACAAGCAAATCGTTCTTCATTAGAAGACGATGTTATTGAAGGTGGCAAGGTTTCAGAATCATATAATAAAATGATGATTGCTGACTTTGTAATGTCACTATCAAGAAAGTTAGATGATAAAGTCGGTGGTACAGGCAGATGGCATATTATCAAAAATAGGTTTGGTCCAGATGGTATGACGTTTCCAAGTAAGGTAAACACAATGACTGGCCATATAGAAATATACGAACCAAACTCTGATATGGGTAAAACTGTAACGGTTACTATGAAAGGTGAAAAGAATGTAAAGAAAGCGCTTTCACAAAAATTCAAAGAATTAGAAGGATTCTAATACTTATACAATGCTATCGTTTTATCATGTTTCGTTGTTACGAATAATACATGATTATTCACAAACGAGAGTACAGAATGAGAACAAAGGTAAGTCACGTAAATGGTAAGTATGACTTAGAAAGTGGCTCAGCTTTATGCGAATTGTTTTGTTTTCCTGATGGTGAATCTAGTAAAGAATTGTTTGAAAGTGGTTGGCTTCCAACTCGTGATGGAAAATGGTATCAGTCAAGATCATCGAGAGTAAAGATTGCTCCTATTTCTGGTAACAGAAGACGTAGGTTGAACAAAATAAAAGTATCAACTGACGGTGATTACAAACAGATATTAGAAAACTGTAAACATTTATATCCTGCCGTAGTCTTAGACGAAGTAGCATATACTGTTTTATTTCCACATGAAATTTATTATTTCAACGATTCTGTTTTTTCGATATTGTTATGGTTTGATGATATACCATTTGTATCCACCTTAATAGGTGGGCGTTTAGATAAAAGCGGTATAACCCCAATGGTTAATTACTTCTTTTTACATAAGTTAAGAGAACACTCTTATCCTTATATGTACATTTCAGAGTGGTATGATGAGTTTGGTTATAAATCAGATTTACCTGGTTTTGAGTGGTGGGACGGTGAAAAATGGGTTATGAAATAATTTTATTAAAACCCAATTTTTTTAATCAAAACCATATACTTATTTGTGTATGGTTTTGTTTTTTACAATAAAAATGACGTTTTCAATAAAAAAATGATGGAGATAAAAATGGAGATTAGTAATCGGATTCTTTCTGAAATTACTGTGTATATGAAATACTCACGTTACTTACCAGAATTGAATAGAAGAGAAACTTGGACGGAGTTGGTGACAAGAAATAAAGAAATGCACCAACGTAAGTACCCACAACTAGCAGACGAAATTGAAAATGTCTATAAGTTTGTTTATGATAAAAAGGTACTTCCATCTATGCGTTCACTTCAATTTGGTGGTAAACCAATTGAAATTTCACCAAATAGAATTTACAACTGTGCGTATTTACCGATTGATGATTGGCGTGCATTTGGTGAAGTAATGTTTCTTTTACTCGGTGGTACAGGTGTAGGTTACTCAGTTCAAAAGCATCATGTAGAACAACTTCCTCCTATTCATAAACCAAAATCTAAAGAACGTCGTTATCTTATTGGCGATTCAATTGAAGGTTGGGCTGATGCGGTTAAGGCACTCGTAAAGTCTTATTTTACAGGTGGTTCATCTATCCACTTTGATTATTCAGATATTCGTCAGAAAGGTTCTCGTTTAATTACAAGTGGTGGTAAAGCGCCTGGTCCTGAGCCACTTAGAATTTGTATTGAAAAAATCCGTGCTATTCTTGACTTGAAAGGCGATGGTGAACAACTTTCACCGATTGAAGTACATGATATTGTTTGCCATATTGCAGATGCAGTTCTTGCAGGTGGTATTCGTCGTGCTGCTCTCATTTCTCTTTTCTCCGCAGATGATGACGATATGATTTCATGTAAGTTTGGAAACTGGTGGGAATTAGATCCACAACGTGGTAGAGCAAATAATTCTGCCGTTCTTCTTCGCAGTAAAGTATCTGAGGAATTTTTCAAATCACTTTGGAAGAAAATAGAATTATCTAATGCAGGTGAACCTGGTATTTATCTTTCTAATGATAAAGATTGGGGAACAAACCCATGTTGCGAAATTGCACTTCGTCCTTTCCAATTTTGTAACCTTTGTGAAGTAAATGTATCAGATGTTGTTGACCAAGAAGATTTAGAAGCAAGAGTTCGTGCTGCTACATTCATCGGTACACTTCAAGCTGGTTATACAGACTTCCATTATCTTCGCCCTATTTGGCAAAGAACAACTGAGAAGGATGCTCTTCTTGGTGTTGGTATGACAGGTATTGGTTCAGGTAAAGTAATGAAAATGGATTTGAAAGCAGCAGCTAAAGTATCAAGAGAAGAAAATGAAAGAGTTGCTTCTATACTTGGTATTAATAAATCTGCTCGTACAACAACAATTAAACCAGCAGGTACATCGTCTTTAACTCTTGGGTGTTCATCTGGTATTCATGCATGGCATAATGATTTCTATTTACGTAGAGTTCGTGTTGGAAAGAATGAAGCAATTTATTCTTATCTTGCAATCAATCACCCAGAGTTGGTTGAGGATGAATATTTTCGTCCACATGATACCGCAGTAATTGGTGTTCCACAAAAAGCCCCCGAACACTCAATACTTCGTAGTGAGTCACCATTACAATTATTAGAAAGAGTAAAGTGGTTTAATCAAAATTGGATTAAGCCGGGTCATCGTACTGGTATGAACACTCATAATATTTCTGCAACAGTTTCTATTCGTGAACATGAATGGGATGCGGTTGGTAATTGGATGTGGGAAAACAAAGAACATTTCAACGGACTTTCTGTTCTCAACTACGATGGTGGCTCATATATTCAAGCTCCATTTGAAGATATTACAGAAGAAAAGTATAATCAACTAATGGAAAAATTACACGATGTTGACTTATCAAAGATTGTGGAAATGGATGATAATACTGATTTGTCTGGTGAATTAGCGTGTGCCGGTGGTGCGTGTGAAATTAAATAATTTTATATAGTTATTTCTATATGTACACACTTTAATAATCAATTTGGAAAATGTAATGAGAGATTTAGTCAATGAAGGCAGAGAACTACAAAACCTAGCAAAGAGTATTTTTGCAAAGATGGTAAACGAAGCAGACGAAGAAAAAGTTTCTTCACCAATAAGAAATCTTGCGGATAAAATGGAAAAATTTACCGATAATAACCAACATACAGAATCATTGATGGCTTTGGCAACATATTTAAAATCAAAAAAACACCAAACCGTATTGAAATCAATTGATGGTATTCACAATGCAGAAGGTTCTCTACCGAGTGAAATTAGTAAATATAGAGATCGTATATACAATGAATTGACAGCGCTTGCTAAAAAAAGTATGAATGCTAAAGAATATTCTGCTGTTATTGGTAGTTTGTAAATTAAATAGTTAAAGGTGTTATAGTTCTTTGGAATAATGAAGGAGTATAGTTATGGATATTACATCATTTTTATTGGGTGTATGTGCAGTTACAGTTTTAACGGCAGTTGTGGTTGTAGTTGTGGGTATGTTCAGAATAAACAAAACAAACAAAGAACTAAATAATTTAGTTAGAAACCAAGATACTATGGATAGAATTATTGTTGATGAGCAAAGAGAAATCAGAAGAACAATAGATTCCAGAATTGACAGTTTCGGTTCAAAGATTGAAAAAGAAATAAAATTCTTACATGAAAGAATTGATGGATTAAATAAAGTAAAATAAATAATAATTTTTAAAATGAATCCATAGAACTATAACACACATTTTTTATAAGTTAGGAGACTTGTTATGACTAAACAAGAATTATTTGAACAGATTTCAAATCTGTACAATGAGTTTGTGACAGCGCACAACTCAACAAAAAAGAAAGACGCTGCAATTGCTCGTAAAGCAGCAGGTGGAATTAAGAAATTAATTACACCTTATAATCAAGCTTCCGTGGCGGAAGCCAAAGAAGCAAAATCATCTAATTAATTTTTTCAATGTTATTTTAGGAGGTTGTTATTATGTTAACCAATTCAATTCTTAAAAAAGAAAATGATTTGTTTAATGAATTAATGAACAGTTTATCAGTTCCGAGAATTTACCATCAAACTAAACCAGAAGGTTATAAGTTATTTCATGGTGAAGATTCATTGGACATTTACGCAGAAGTTCCTGGCTTCTCAAAAGAAGAAATTAGTGTTTCTGTAAAAGGTAAATTACTTCGTATTGAAGGGAAAAGAAAAGCGGTAAATCAATTTATTGGTGAAAAAACTATTAAATTGAATTATGAACTAGCAAAACCATACGATGCTAAAGCAATAACTGCTTCGGTTGAGAATGGTATTCTTCATGTTTCCGTTCCAATGGTTAAACCCATTGAGCCAGAAGAAGTAACTATTAAAATTAAATAAAATTAGATGCTGTATTAGGGGTGGTGGAAACATCACCCTTTTTTATTTATCCCATATTTATAAGTACAATAGTATTTATCACATCAAGGCAACTATAAATGGGATGGCGGAATGTCAGAAAAAAAACAAAGAGAATACAGAAATGTATTGGCAAAAATATGTTTAGTGCTTGGGACATTCTTCAATCCTCTTGGATTCGATGCGGCATTTGCTTTAGTGATGAAATTTACAGAGAGTTACATACTTACCGATATTATATTTTATTCGGTAGCTCTATTATTTTTTGGACTATATTTTATCTTATCTCGTAGGAGTTAAAAAATGAACATATCATCAAGAAAACAACTGTTAAACGAAGCAGGTGATGTATTAAAAAAAATTCGTGAAGAAGTAGAAGGCATTGATAAAAAAGTAGAAACTTCTGCTAAGAAAATGATTAAGTGCTGTGAGGAAGATAAAGACATGGTATCAGGACTTATTGAACTTGCAAAATTAGTTGGTGATAAAAAATACCAAAAAGTATTAGAAGCAGTAAAAGAAATCGTAAAAGCAGAAGAAGGCTCACATTATTTTGTTGATCAATACATCACAGAAATTAAAAATGTTTTATTATCTGCAGCAAAAGAAAAATTTAGTTCACAAGAATTCGGTGTAATATATTCTGCAATCGGTTAATTCAATTCAATTATAGGTGGTTATGAGAAGAAATGTTACATACTTAAATGGTGTTACTATTCAACAAGAAGATTTAGTACAAGATGAAAATGGTGCTATTATTTGGAATGGAATTGAATATGGTGATCCTGTTTTCTCTGGTATGCAAGCACTTAATGATAAAGGTGAACTAGTAGATGTTTATAATATAACTTTACCTTTTTGTGAAAATACAAGATGGAAAGAAGTTGATAGAGAATTTACCAAAGATGTTTTGAAATATAGACCAGTTGGATTTTATAAATACAGATTAAGATTTATATACGATAGAGAAAATGCAAGAATACGCGGTACTTCTCGAAATGTATTAGTTGAAGATTTTGCAAAAGAAACAGCCAAGATATATAAAATTATGATAATTGATAATTATCGTCAATTACCGTTGGATGAAGGCGTTCATTATACTATTGCACCAAACGGTTATGTTTGGTTTTTAGGTACTTGGCCATATCCTGAATTGAAAATAATGATTGATTGGCTTGATACTACCACAAACGAAACAAAGACTACGGAATATATAACTGATACTATAATAGACGATGGTTATGGTGGAGCAGCAGAAAAAAGAAATAATGTGTTTACTATTACACAAAGTGGGCAATCCGTTCTATTTAGTGAGAACTTAAATTTTGTTGCCAGTCTTTATTCAACTCCTGGAATAAACTCAATAATTTCAGCCAATCCACTCGGTATGTGGAAAGAACCGCTTATATACACTATAAACGGTGGTGAGTGTTATGTGGAAGTAGGTATTGATGGGTCATTGAAATATTTAGATGCTAACAAAATAGAAACAACCTCAGAAGAAATAAGGAAAAAAAGTTTATATCGTGATCCATTTGGTACTGGATTAAATTTAACACACAAGAGTGTAAAGGAATTTGAAACAGGTCAAAACATTTCTGGCAAACCTGCAATAGGTTTATTTCAAATAGTAGAACCAGATGTTCCAAGATTAAATTTTAATATTAAGAACAAGAGTTTAGCAGCTGTGTCTGGTATACGTACAGTTGATGTAAAACCAAAAGGCTTTCTTTTTAGAACATACTTTCCAATACCAGTCAATACACCAGACGCACCACTTGAAGTTGGTATGAGGATGTTTATAGATAATAGAAGAATAGAAGCAGTTCCATATAGAAGATGCTTTGAAGGACTTAGAACTGAGTATAGTTTGAATGAAGAATTCATTGTTTATTTTGAAAGGGAACAACCTTGTTTTTCTGACTCAGCCGGTGCTCCTGCAATGCAATTTTCTTCTAGTATTGAAATAGAAGAAGGTACGGTTATCGATTGGGAAGCACAAAGAGTTAACAAAGATTTACCAGATTGTGAATGTTTACGCGTCAGAGTTATAAAAGAACCATACGAAGAACAAAGAACAGACTGTGGTTGTAGACAAATAACCCGCTCAGAGATTTATGAAATTTGTCCAGAGTCAACACCACCTGCTATTTATGCTGATTATGAATCAAGGATAAGAACAGATGGCTCTACTATTTTTACAATTCCACCCGCTGGACTTACTCCAATAGTTTCAAGAATAGAAAGAGTTGAGAAATGTAAAGATAAGCCGTTGATTGAAAGAACAGATTTTACTTATCATAAGATTTTAGATAGTGATATTATAGTTGGAAATATACAAAGTGTAGTTGGTGGAATGTTTAGTGCAGAAGAATCAGTTGATTGCTATGTAACTAATTCAATTCAAACTGGTTCTAATGATTATTATTATAATATTACTGGTTGTAATACGTGTGGTAGTAGTTCTTACTTTACCGTTTCTTATGGAAATGCTGAGGGTTCTGGTTCAACATACGATTCACAATATGAATATAAATCACCATCAAAAGTAATATACAGTAAGTATAGATTAATGGCGCTTGAATCACCAGAAACAAACTTTAGTTTTTATTATACAGGAAGTATAGAAACACCAAAGGATATTTACAATATAAATTTTTATCGTGAATCATACGGTGATAGAATAGATCCAGGTAATTTTGAAATATCATTACAGGAACTAAACGGAACTGCTTATCCAAACAGGTATTATACTGGCAGTAATGTTCAACCAAGCTCTTCAAATAAGATTATAAGTTTAGTAGATAATTCTGAATATATAAATGAATCAAATTGTAAAGAAGATCCGTATGCTTCTTATGACTTAGTAAGTGGTTCATTGATTCGTGGAATTTACAACACAGGCACGGGTAGTATTACTACAAATGCACAATACACAACATATGGTAAAGTTTATCCAACTCTTGGGTTGATTGTATTAAATGGTAATAGATTGAATGAAGAACTATCATTCAATAGTGTGAGTGGTTCTAATATAGACGGTGATAATTCATTAAAGATATTTACAGCAATAAGTGGTGCTGCTTCTCTTGGATATTCAATAAGAGCTAGAAAAGTAAAAGAACGAGGTGTTTCACATTATATAGTTAGAGTACCTGCATCGGAAGCAACTTACACAAATAACCCAAGTGCCGTAAACTCAATTGGTAGATTAAAATACGATTGTATGTCTGAGCAACCGATAACTTATGTTACAACTGTTGGTTTATATAATGACGATAAAGATTTAATAGCAGTTGCTAAATTTAATAAACCTATAAAGAAAGAACACGATGATGATTTATTTATAAAAATAAAGATGGCTAAACAAGATGTATAGTGGTATCTGAAATATTTTTCGTATATTTGTATAAATAATTTATTTTCATCTAAGGACGGATATGATTACCATTAAACATTACACAGCGTCGTGGTGTATGCCATGTAAACAACTTAAACCTATTATGCAAGCGATTATTCAAGAAAATCCAACGATTCAATATACAGTTATTGATGTTGATAATGACCCAATAGATGCAGCAAAATGGGGTGTTCGTGGAGTACCAACTGTGATATTTATGAAAAATGGCGTTGAAGCAAATAGAATTACTGGTTTAGTTTCTAAAAGAAATTACGAAATTGCAATTGAAAATTTATAATGGTGATATATGACAGTTATAGAAGCGGTTTCTCCTGGCGATGCTTGGGTAAAAGTTTCCAAACATTTATTAGAGCGGGGAGAAAAGGTCGGTGAATTAATCGAAGAATTAAATGTAATGATGGAAATTACAGAATTTCAAAGTGACGATTGGTTTGATTCACACTTCAGAGAAATAATGGGCGATGATAGAATTGATTTTGCTTCATCTGTTACGTTTGTAGAACCCCAACCTAAGAAACCAATTAACGATTTCTTTCAAGCAGAAGAAGGATTAGAATATCAGTTCATTAAAGACCATTGGCATCAGTCCTATTGGGGAAGAATGGTTAGTTGGCAAGGTACATTCAATCAAGTTGAAAATGTTATTAAAATTTTGAAGCAAGGTAAAGCGGTTAAACGTTGTGAGTTAATTATATTTGACCCATCACGTGATTCACGAAATCCTTATTCTCAACCTTGTATGTTGATGATTGACTTAAAACCTCGCAACGGTAAGTTGTATTTAACTTCTGTTCTACGTTCCAATAGAGTTTCTAAGAGTGGTTACGCTGATTATTCTGCTTTAGTTAGTATGGGTAAGTTTTTAGCAAAAGAAAGTGGATTAGAATTGGGAAAGGTTAGTGTACTGGCTTGTTCTTGCCACATCGGTAAAATGAACAACGAATTGAAAAAAACAAAAGAATTGTTAAACATACTCAATAAATAATATGTGTGGTATAATAGCAACGGTCGGTTATACAAAAACCGATGTTGATAATATGTTGGAAACCATCGCTCACCGTGGTAAAGATAACCGCGGTATTCAAGAATTTTCTTGGGGTGATAGAAAAGTTATACTTGGACATAATCGCCTTGCAATTAACGATACTTCTGCTGCAGGGAATCAACCTATGGAGTGGGAAGGTATTCACTTAGTAGCTAACGGTGAAATATGGAATTACCCACAACTAAGAAAAGAATACGAAGAAAGAGGATATTCTTTTAAGTCGAATTCAGATTCAGAACTTATATTATTTGTATATAAAGAAAAAGAATTGAAAAGACTCAACGGTATGTTTTCTTTCGTTATTTGGGATAATGGTAAGTTAATTCTTTCACGTGATTGGGTTGGTAAACTTCCTTTATATATTTTCAATAACAACACTTACATTATAGCAAGTGAAATAAAATCTATTGTTGAACAATTACCAAACGCTGAAATTAAGTTTGTACCAAAGAATTCTTTAGTAGAAATAGATGTAAGCACGGATAAAATAGTAGTTCACAAAGATTACTATTGGAACTTTTCAAACAAAGTTACTTCACCTGAAACACATGAAGAATGCGCCATAGCCACCTATAACCTGCTGGAGAACGCGGTAAGTAAACGATTGTTGTCTGATGTACCTATTGCAACTTCGTTGTCTGGTGGGATTGATTCCGCTGTTATAACGTATTTATTATCCACTAAGATACCGAACTTAAAAGCATATACAATTGCTTTCGATGAAGATTCACCTGACTTAAAATACGCAAGAATGGTTGCGAATCATTTAGGTGTTCAATTAGTAGAAGTTTCAGTTCCAAGAAACGTGGAGTTATTGAAACAAAGATTTTTAGAATCTATTAAAGTTATTGAATACCCATCGACTGTTCAAATGCAAGTTGGTGTTCTACAATCTTTTATTGCAGAACAAATGGCAAAGGATGGAATAAAAGTTGCTTTTAGTGGTGAAGGTTCTGATGAAGCGTATGGTTCTTATGGAATGATACGGATGTTTAGTAAGAAACCAGATTGGTCGGATATTAGGAAAAAACTATTTGAAAAACAATACTACGGTAATTTGTTACGCGGTAATACTATTTTTATGTATTATGGAACAATAGAATTACGTTGCCCATTTTTCGATATTGATTTTTTAGATTACACTACTAACTTAACCAACGAATTTTTATCTGATAAATCGCAATGGAAACTTCCACTTGCAGATGCATTCAGACCGTACTTACCTAAAGAAGTTATTGAACAAGAAAAACGTGCTTTTCAAAAAGGTACAAACTTCAAAGGGTTTATTGAAGATATTATTTTAAATGATAAAGAAATAAACTTTCGTAATAGAAAAAAGATGCTTCATGTAATTGGTGATAACTTTGAAAAGATTCATGGATTCTCACATAAAAAGATGAAGGGCGAACTTATTGGCAACAATAGTGGAATATTCAAATGGATTTAATACAAACACCGATTGAGGAATATGAACTCAAAGGAAAAAAAGTTTGGGTTAAACGTGATGATTTAGTTGGTGATGGAATAAATTATCCAAGGTGGGCAAAGATAGAAGGAATTAGACAGATTCTAAGAAGTCCAGCGGTAGATAAAAGTAAACCACTAACACACCTTTCAGTATACGGAAGTTGGACAGGTTGGGTTTTATCTGGACTTTGTAAAGAAGAAGGTATAGAATTTATTTCTTCTTATCCAGAAACAAAGAAGTTTCCTCCAAACTTAATTGAAAAAGTATTGGGGAATGGTGGAAAATTAAATCCACTCAAACCAAACATAATGGCAATACTTAACAATCGTGTAAAGAAACAAGCAACAGAGAATGGTTGGCAAATGTTACCGTATGCATTCAACCACCCAATGTATATTAACTACATGGGAAGTAGAATGAAAGAAGTGTTGAAAGATAATGACTTTGACCACTTAGTTGTTTCTATGGGTAGTGGTGTAACGTGTTCTGGACTTATAAATTCATTCTTACATTATACAGATTGGCGAGATGTTGTTAGTAACAGACGGCAGGTTCATGGCATTACAATGTCATCGATAAAATCAACAAGAAAAATATTAGAACAAAACGGAGCAGGTGGTAATAATAATATTCACATTTATAAATCGCCATTTGCTTTTGACGATATGATGGTGGATTATTCAGTACCGTTTGATTGTAATGAGTTTTGGGATAAAAAAATGTGGTTCTGGTTAGAAGAAAACATTGG
>Ga0129333_10000130_pt1 | contig 49230 bp, 65 predicted proteins | sample CPB6_08_DNA_FD_94474 | JGI IMG/M metagenome (GOLD analysis project Ga0129333, IMG submission 94474) | Freshwater to marine salinity gradient microbial communities from Chesapeake Bay, USA - CPBay_Sum_0.6_0.8_DNA | ecosystem: Environmental > Aquatic > Marine > Coastal | place: USA: Chesapeake... | reverse complement strand
ATTCGAATAACCTCGCAGGCCCGGGGCGTCGGGAGGACCCGGGCTTGCGACAATGAAAATTGTTCTCACCTGGCGGGCAAAATAAAAGGGCCCCGGTCGGGGCCCTTGTGCGATCGGTCAGTCAGTAGCAAGGGCCCACGGGAAATACAGTTACAGGGAACCTAGAATCCCTTGGGCGGCAAACGTAAGCATTTTTGCGCTCTGACCAAATGGGCTCAGCGTAGAGAGAATCAGTTAATTCTCCCCACGGACAACTTGAATAGCAAGACGAGAGCCGATCGTTCAAGCAATCCAGTTCGGACTCGTCTTGACGCGTTGAGATAGGCTGCAGCCAATATCCTAGCTTCCAATCTAAAAATCCAGAATCACCAATAGTACTGTCATCCAACCTATAAATCTTAGCCTCAGAATAGGAACAATACCTGGGATCCCCTCCGGAACCTATTTCAACAACAACAAACACGTCTCGACGCCAACACCAATCAGGACAATTGTCGTCAGCGTAAACCGTGATCACTGCAAACGAGTCTAGGTCATTCTCTGAATTATAGGTATTGTCTCGCCAAACTTGTTGATAGTTTGCGCCCGTCATTAACTTAAATAGCGCAAGCAAATCACTTTCAACTTCATTGGCCCAATTGTCGGCCAGAATAGATTGCAGACACTCTGGCAACTTAAGCGGCGATCCTAAGCTATTCTGAATGTGTTGCTCAAAATTGATTGAACAATTGTCCAAGCCAGAGGTCTCAAAATTAACCGATTCAATGTTGGCCATAATAATTCAGGATAAAGAGTTTGCGTTCGAAATAGCCTCTTCCTCAGAGGCGAAAGGTCCCATAGGGTCCCCGTCCGGCAAGCATCCGGGGAGGCAAGCCTGCCAGAACCAACCCTCGAAATCAGCAGGGTCGACGTCGAACCTATAGGTTCCACCGATCCCGAAATCAAAGGCCACCCATCCGGTATCACTGCCAGAATCCTGTTCAATCAAACCAGCATCCTGACAATCAAACCGATCCCATAGAAAGGTTTCAAAGGATCCGTAAGCCTCGCCGTCGTGGCGCTCGAACTGGTAGTAGGTCATTTGGCAACTACCGCGAGACGTGCAACGGGACGCCAATCAGCGCCAAATCGAACGGCGCTGAACTCAGTCAACCGGTAGACATGGCAATTGCCGCGGACACGCTTGAACGTCCATAGAGAGGCTAGTCCGGCTTTAAGGGTTGCGCGACTGACCGCGGGCACCCAGCCGACCTCGACGCCACAATAAACCTCAACACAAAATAAGGTCATCGGTCTTTAAGTCAAAGGTCAAACCCTTTCGGGCTTGGACCAATTGTTGCGCTTATGGGACGCAATAGCAATAGGTCAAGCGTACCATTTTTGAACGCCTGTACTATAGTACGGGCTAGTACAGTCTGCCGTCAGGTGATTCTCAACAAGGTTCCCCAGGTGATTCTCAACAAGGTTCCCCAGTTGATTCTCAACAACGGTCCCCAGGTGATTCTCAACAAGGTTCCCAGTTGATTCTCAATAAGGTTCCCCAGTTGATTCTCAATAAGGTTCCCCAGTTGATTCTCAACAAGGGGAGGCATGTTGCGAACGCAGGGGGCGGGGCGGGGCGGCGGGGCGCCATAAAAAAAAAATCCCGGGCGGGCCATAAACCAACCCGGGATCTTGTGTGAAAAATCCTTATAAAAACCGACCCTATCCAAGTCCCAAAAATTTTTGAGGCTCATCAAAACCGGCACTCCGCAAGTTCCAAATTTTTCTGGCACAGATACATCCAATAATGCACAATCGCGTCAGTGACGTAACATTCGCAGTCCCACCAGTCTTCACACACTGCGTGCGAAACAATGTCGTTCCAGATGTCATTGCAGAACCACACATGCTTGCGCGATAAGATTTGTGACACCGCATAGATGAATCCAGCGGTGTCAATCGCAGCAGACCGTGAATCAATCGCAATAATGTTCCACTGGCAATAACCAGTCGACCACATGCTGTCGATCCAATCAGGCAGATTCTCCGACAGCCTTGTCATCAAGAATTCAAACTGCTCGTCATCAATCGCAACCTCAACAGTCGCGTAACTGGTGTAGTTATTCACGGCTTCAGTGCCATCGCCCAACGAGGTGCACGGCTGGTGTGACCCATCCGTGCCTGCTGCATCTTGCTGTCGACCTTGACAACAAGACCATCGCAATCGAATGGCATTGCATGTTGCAGTGCGCAGAAATCTCTGAACATCGACTCAACATCAGCGACATCTTCAGCCGCCATGCAGTCAAGAACTGCGAACCCGGCGCACTTGAGCCACTGCACCGCAGCGGTCACCGTTGCCACGTCGCGCATGCCCACCAGGTCGAACGCCAGCACCTGCAGCTTGATCTTGCCGTCACCGCGCCTCAGAGCGGCTGCACAGGCGTTGCGAGACAGGCCAGGTGCGATGACCTCGCCACGGACCTCCACGAGCCCCTCAGGGTCGCCTGGGAGCTCTGTGATGATCCCGGCACGCAGGGCAGCCTCGGTGACGTCCCTGCCGCCGCGCAAGTGGGCGTGGACGAACACGCCATCGCGGTACACGAGGTTGATCGAGACACCGTCGGCCTTGAGCTGCACGCAGAAGGGCCCCTGAGAGGCCTCCAGCCATGCCTGCCAGTGGACAGGTACGTCGAGGGACAGCAAGGGGCCCTGCAGGCCCTCCTGGCCACCCCTGGCAGCCAGCCAGTCGAACCATTGGTCTGGGACGATCGGCGTGCCACGCCTGTAGGCCGCGTCAGCCAGCTTGATCAGCGCTTTAAGCATCGGTTTAAGAACGTCAACGCCCATCACCGTATCGCACGCTCCAGTGCTTCGTCAAGGTATCGCGGAAAATTTTCCCGAGCGAAACGATCTGTAATGCCGAACCAGTCGTATTTGGTCCCCACGGTCGGCAGCTTTGGCGCATAGCCGAAGAGCATGAACAGCGATCGGCCCTTGCGCTGGTAGATGCCGGGCTTCAGGTTCCCGCGCTTCGGCCCGCTCTTGCGCCCATCCGGTGTCGAGAAGAAGCTCCCGTCATCACGCCGCAGACCCGCCTTGACCTGCGAGTACTGGCTGGGCGCCATGTTCCCGTAGGCGTTCACCCGCACACCCCGCCCGCCGATGAACGGGATCGGGTGCTGGGTCGTGATGCCTTCCCTGCGCAGGAACGTGGCGAACCGGGTCTGGTACACCGGCTTCCGCCCGGCGCCGTCCTGCGTGCTCACCGGGTACAGGTAGCTGGCCGGTGCCTGACCCTTCGGCCCGTCGGTGCTGATGCGAAACCTGAGCTCAAGGCCGTCGGCCGAGTACCTGGGGCTGGTCAGGGTGAACGGCACTGGGTTGTCGAACCCACCGGACTCCATCCACTGCCGGTGGTGCTGCTTGAGCTCCCACCCGAGCTTCTTGAGCGCCTGCGACCCGGCGTAACGCATCTGCACGGCACGCAGTGCGTCCAGGCGGCTGACCACCTGGCGTGCGTCGAACTGGATCACGGGGCTGGCCATGCCCCAATTCTGGCCCCGCACCCCCTCTGGTGGGAAGATTCATTGCGCTGGAAGGAGTCTCATCGTGAGACTCAGTGCGACAACGGTGAGAACCCAGTTGTACCAAGGGTTTTCCCGACTGAAACGCCAAGAACCCTTGCAATCACTGGGTTGTAACACCCAGAGACGGCTGTAACGGTGACCGTTACGCCGAGATCCCTTCCAGCGCAAGGCTTGTAACGTTGTAACACCATATCTCTAGATAGATAGGTAAGTAGTAAGAGGGGGAGGGGTATAGGGGGGTATGGATATATATGGGGGTGTTTCCGCGGAAAAACCGTTACAACCGTTACAGGTGTTACAACCCTTGGTACGACTGGATTTTTACCGTTACAAGGGGCGTTACGGTGTAACGTTACGGCCCGAGTCTCATGAGACTCACCTTGAGACTCGCCTGTCTCATCTGAGTCTCACCTTAAGACTGACCCTTGGGACCGTTACACCCTGGGGCGAGGTTAAGACGCTTCTTAACCTATTCAAGGAATGTTGCAAGGGGTATCACAGTTGCTCTGCTAACACCAGAACCTGCGAACCTCACCGGGTTCGTAGGCGCCATAGCTCCAGGAATACGCTTCAGCGATTGCCTGAAAGCATTGTTTGCCCAAGGCGTATCGCGCAAGATAGAGGCCAGGTTAGCGTTGTTATTAGCGATCACGAGTGTGTCATCAATCACCCGAATGCCATACCGACCGATAAGCGTATCGATGCTTTCGCCGTCATCAAAACTGGAATGCGACACAATTCGCCTTCCTTTAACGTAGTCGGTGACAAGCTCAAGCATTGACATTTTCTTGCCTCCTCCCACTTGCAACAGATACTGCAAGATGTAATTAAGGCACTTGTTTTCATCCGCATCGGTCTCGTCGACCTGCTTCGAGCTCATGTCCATGGAACCCACCCACTCCCGGGCCTCGTCCACGCCCACCAGGCGATCACCCATGCCGGCCGGCATCAGGCTCCACGCACCAGCCAGCAGGGCCCCGTTCTGGTCGCCAAACCGCTGCCCATAGGCCTCGGCCAGCACCGACGCGAACACCTTGCTGTTGCTGCGAATGGTCGGGATGTGCTTGATCGTCCGGGCCACCAGCATGCGACCGACCTCTTCGGTGCAGTGCTGAGTGATCTCGCGCCGGAGCGCTTCCCAGTGTTCCTTGGGCTTGTCCTTGGCGGGAACGAGGGAGAGGACGCAGATGCGATCGAAGTCTGCTTTCTGAAAGATGCCGACGGTGATCGAGCTGAAGCAGAACATCGATCGGATCTCATAGGCCGCCGTGCCACCGGTGGCGGTGCCTTTGATGATCTGGCCGCCTTCGGATGATGCAACCCGGGCCAGGGCCAGGACGGATTGGACCAGGGATTTGTCCTTGAGTTCGTTCTGCTCGAATTCGTCAAAGAGAACGGGGATGGCGTCGGAGCGGAGAGCGCCACGGATACCGGCTTCGGTGGTGCCACCGGTTGCGGCTTTGAAGATGCCACCGAGGAGCGGGCGCATGAAATCGCGCAGCACGGTCGACTTCCCACTGCCGGCCGCCCCGGTCACCCATATGTGCGGGCGCCAGGAGAGGGCCCCGCAGACTGGAGCGAGAACGATCCAGCCGAGGAGGAGATTGGCTGAGACGGGCGACTCCCAGGAGAAGCGCTCGGAGATGTTGGCGAGTGCCGTTGCGGCTTCGTCTGAGAGTGGCGTGTCGGATGGGCCGTCGAGCGATTCGCTGTTTTCGTAGAAGTAGCGGGACTGAAATTGATGTGGTTTTGGGATGTGCTTGCCGTCAGCGATGAGTCGATTGCCGAGGTGAACGATGACGGAATTGCCATCGCACCAGGCGCCGCGACCGCGCACGAGGGAGGGGGAGTAGATGCCGGTTGCTTGGCAGCGTGCGATGAGTGAGTTGACTGCCGAGTCCCAGTCGATGGCGCCTTTTTCGGTTTGGAAGAGGGTGGCCCACCATGTGAGTGGGGCGAGGGTCATGAGGTTGTTCTTGGTGTGGGCCCCGGCCGAGAGCTCGATCACCTGGCCTCCCCGGGAGGGCATGTAATAGAAGTTGTTGCGGTTGAAGCCAAGGCAGCGGAAGGGAGTGTCGTCGGCGGGTGCGCCGCCTGCCGTCGATGGTGGCGCGAGTGGTGGGAGGTCGCGGACGGGTCGTTTGCGCTTGTAGCCGTAGTGCTTGGCCCAGTACCAGAAGGTGGATTCGTTGACGCGTGCACCACCAGAGCGTGCGACCTGCTGGATGCCCTTCCACTCAGGGGAGTGGGATTGCATTAGGGATATTGCTTCGTCTTCGTTACCGGTTGCTTTTATGAGGCCCCAGAGAATGTTGCGGTAGATGTCGTAGGTGTTGGTGCCGGGTTTGCGTGATGGGATGCAGGCGAGTGCATCGCGAATTTCATCGGGTGTGGATGTGGAGGGGTAGTCGGTGAATTTCGCGGGTTCGTAGAGCTGCTGCTCTGAGGGGAGGAATGCGGCGAATTCTTCGGCGGAGTAGTGGTTGTCAGAGGTGTGGATGATGTCGGTGCGGCCGTCTGGTGTGCCGTTCTTGTCCATGTGCATGGCACCGGGGAGGCGCATGACACGAGAGGGGTTTTTAAGTTTTGTGTCTGCCTCGAGGTAGTCGAGGAGGCGGGTTTGAATTGGCTTCCATGTCTCAGGTGAGACCGGCTCTGAGAGCACCCAGTAGTTGTGGATCGACTTGCCACCGGTGTCGATCTGGATGGTGGGCTCTGGGAGGTTGAATTCCTGCCATGCGGTGACCTGCCAATCCTTGGGGCGGTCGTCCCATTCGGCGAAGAAGGCGCGACAGGCGGTGATGTCGGCATCGGTGTCGCCGCCGTCATTGATGACGAGGTAGACGCCGCGCCCCTCGGACTGCCAGCGGGTGATGGTGTTGCGATCGGGGCCGGACTTGCGACCGGAGTCGGAGTCCTTGAGTGGGTGGCCGGCGGGGTAGAAGCCACGAAGCCTGATGGAGCCTGGGTCTTTGCCGAGGGCGAGGACGAAGGCGTTGGCAGCGTCGAAATCAATCATGCCGTTACGGTAGCACCTGAATTTTGTGGTACGCTATGCGAGTCGTTGCTTTTGGAGCACACCCTTGAATAGAAAAGATAGATGCGGCGACTGCCGATGGTGGGACTGGATGGGAGAGCTGGAGGGCATGCCGGGCAGCATCGGTCGTTGCCGGCGGCATGCGCCCGTGGTGTCGGTTCACACGGAGCACAGCCTGAGTCTGGCAATGATCGCTGTGTGGCCCCTGACCGGGAACGGTGAGTGGTGCGGCGAGTGGAGGCGGAAGTGAGGTGGCTGCTGGCTGCCGCGCTGCTGACGGCGCCGGTTCAGGCTCGAGAGGTGACCGCCAGCGTGTATCACGAGTGGTATGACGGCCGGACGACGTATTGCGGCCAGGTGTACCGTCACTGGGGCGTGAGCGCAGCGCATCCCTGGCTGCGGTGCGGGACGATTGTGACCGTCACCCACCGAGGGCGCCGGTTGCGCGTGCCGATCACCGACAGGTGCGACTGCGGTCGGATCGACCTGTCCGCTGGCGCCGCACATCGCCTAGGCGTGCCGCTGGACGGCATTGCAAATGTTCACATAACGCATCCTTGAACATGAAGCTACTGATCATTGACACAGAGACCACAGCATTAAAACCGACCGATGGCAGCTTGGCCGAGGTTGGCATGATTTTCTTCAGTGTTGAACATCGTGCGGTGATTGCACAGATGTCGTTCTTGCTGCCGGTGAGCACCAATCCGGCAGAGCATGTGAACGGCATCAAGCCAGCACTGACAACATGTGCACCGCCCGGCGCAACCTGGAAGATGCAGGAAGCAGCGTATGACATGGCGTGTCATTGTGACGCTTATGTCGCGCATAATGCAGCATTCGATCGGCAATGGGTCGAGGATTTCTTGCCGAAACGCCCATGGATTTGCACGATGGATGATGTTGAGTGGCCTGGCGTACGCAAGCGTCCGGCATTGCAGAACGTAGCGCTGGCCTACGGTGTGCCGGTGTGGGCTGCACACCGAGCGCTGACAGATTGCATTTATATCGCGCAGGTATTCGAGCGGTGTCCGAATCTTGAGGAGCTTCTTGCTGATGCAATGAAACCACGGTTTTTGTATCAGGCTATTGTGTCATTTGAGAGCAATGGCTTAGCCAAGGATGCTGGTTTCAGTTGGGATCGAGACCGTCGAGCGTGGACGCGGAAGATGACTGCAGAAGCTGCTGAGTTGTTGCCGTTTGGAGTGAAGCAGCTGTGAGCAAACGTCGCGCCGCTTTTGAGTGGTTGATCTTCTTTGTCCCTGTCATTGTCATTGCAACTATTCTTCACGATCATGCGCCGCTTCTATTACCAGATCAAAAGATTGAACAAGATCGGGATGGTGTGGGCCCGCAGCCGCGTCGAAGCTCTTCAGATTATTTCGTATAGCGCTGATGCTGAATTTATCGGTCAGATCGAATGGCTAACTGAATAACCGCTGGGCGTCCTCCACCGAGCGAGCGATGCCTGCGATGCCACCGCGAGAGCGGATGAAGTCGATGAACCTCTGCTGCTCGGGCCTGACCCGGCCAGTGGGGGTTTTCACTTCGCAGGCACTGAAGACGGCCATGGTGCGACCAACGTGCTCAGGGCCGATGGTGATGGTGCGGAGGCCGATCAGGTCCGAGCCGCCGGGGTTGGCGACGCCGAATTCAACCCAGCGATTGGTGCGTGGGTCGGGGAGCTTGCCGCAGTTGTTGCGCCAGAGGGTGACGTCTGGCCTGGTGCCGAGCGCAAGTCGAATTGCTTGTTGAACGTGCTGTTCGGACATGAAAAAGGGCCCCCCTTCACTTTGAGGCCCTTGTTTGGTGACGGGTGCAGTTTACGCCGTCTTGAGCTGTTTGCGCTGCCTTGCTTGCCAGATGTGTTTGGCCCAGCCGTCGGAATACCCCTTTTCGCGAGCACGTCGCACCAGGTCTTCGTATGTCTTGCAACCTGCTGCAGGATGCGGCTTGCGAATCTTCTGAGCTACTTCACTTGTAATTTCAAGAAGCTCACCTTCAACGATACGCGGTCCTTCACGTTCTGCAACAAAATAAGTATGTCCACAGCAAGGGCACACGGGTGCCGGAGCGTGAGCGGCAAAGCATGCAGGACATTGACGCACAGGTGGTGCTGCCTGGCCTTTGCGCTTGCGTCGTCCTTCCAGGGTCCATTCTCGCGGCTCGTCTGGCATTCCATGCTCGAATACGTTTCCGGCATGATCGAGGACAACAAGGTCGTCTTTATCTTGATGGATACGCAGTCCTCTTCCTATCGATTGCAAGTAAACCGTGACCGACTTGGTGGGTCTCAGGAGAATCACGCACCCGATGTTGGGACAGTCGACACCAGCCACCCACAGGCCCACGTTGGCCACCAGGTCAATCTGGCCAGCCTTGAGGGCCTCCAGCGCATGCTTCCGCTCACCGGCGGTGGACTTGCCTGAGATCGCGACCGCCCTGAACCCTGCAGCAGCAAATGCCTCTGCGGTGTGGGTCGCGTGCTTGATGTTGGTGCAGAACGCGACCGCCGGCCGGCCCTGGGCGTACTTGCGGTAGGCCGCGATGGCGTCACCGGTGATGGTGGGCTGGTCCATGACCTCAGCCAGGTCGCCCTCGTCGTAATCGCCACCGCGATCGCGGACGTTGGTCAGGTCCGGCAGGGAGGGGGCGTAGTAGCGGAAGGACGAGAGCAGGCCCTCATCGATCAGGTCCCGGGTGGAGCAGGTGGGCACGAGGTGATCGAAGAGCTCGTTGAGGCCCTTGCGATCAAGGCGCTCAGGTGTGGCGGTGAGACCCAGGAGTCTCGGGTTGCCGGCTGCCTCGATGACGCGGAGATAGGTCTTGGCGACCGCCAGGTGGCATTCGTCGATGATGATCAGCGCTGGCTTGGACAGGATCGGCCGCCGTGCTGCGGTTTGCACCGAGACCACCTGCACCATGGCGGTCGGATCCGAGGGCATGCCGGCCATGATGAAACCGTGCTGGATGCCCTCACCGGTGAGCCGGCGGCTGGTGTCGAGCAGGATTTCTTGCAGGTGAGCGAGGAACCAGACGACGTTGCCGCGAGCGATGGCGGAGCGGATGATTTCTGCTGCTGTAGCAGTCTTGCCGCTGCCGGTAGGCGAAACTAAGCAAATAGAGCAATATCCATTTTTATATGCAAGCCTGAGATCTTCAATTGCTTTCTCCTGTCTCGGTCTAAGTATTGGCACTTTTACCCCTTGCCTCATCCATTTCTTTTCTATGTAACTTAATATGCTCCGATTGAGTCATAACTTGAAGATTGTCGGGACTGTTATTGTGTTTGTTGTTATCAATATGATGGACAATTTCGCCGTGCCTTAATGCTCGACCAATAACTTGCTCCGCTACGACTCTATGAGCGTGTCTGCCGTGAAATTTTAGATAGGTTTGTGGCTTCGCAGGCCTGACCTGTTTTTCCATGGCGGCTTTCCTGCAGAGCTTTCTCCATTCCTCATAATTTGTAACATAGAACGGATCGCCGTATCTTCGCACTCTTTGTGCGTGCATTCCACACATGCCGCCAGATTTGCTTTCTGCGCTTTTGTTGCATCCTTCAATTTCGCATTTAACGCTTGGTTTAATTCTTTGCTTAGCCCTCAATCTTGAAAGTTCTTTTGCAAGGCATCCACATGATTGAGTAGGTTTCCTTTTTCTTTTTAAGTTGCATTGTGGAACTATTTTTACATTTCCACAATCACACTGGCACTCCCATGAATAGTTTTTAGCATTTGCTTTCATTTTTTTTATCAAAACAAGCCTCCCGACGCGCTGGCCTGGGCTTAGTTCTCGATCCATGGCGGAATGACGGGACCGCTGAACAATACCCGACTTGGTCGAGGAGTCAACCGCTGGACGTTGCGCTTGTCCTGCCTTAGATGGTATGCTGTGCAAGTCCTACCTTAGATGTGACCTTGCATCCTGACGAGTACCATGCGCATCCGGCGATGTCCGCGACGCGCCTAAAAGCAATGGTGACCGGCACTGCGCTGGATTACTGGGCCAAGCATGTTGACCCTGAGCGAGAGGTGTTCCAGCCCACCGACGCAATGCGCCAAGGGTCCCTGGTTGACTGCCTGCTGACGGAGCCGACGGAGTTCCACAAGCGCTATGCGGTGCTGCCGGCTGACGCGCCGAAGAAACCGACCAGCAGCCAGCGCAATGCGGCCAAGCCATCGGAAGCGACCGTCCTGGCGATCGCCTGGTGGGACCAGTGGCTGCTGAGCAACGATGGCAAGGAGGTCGTGAATGAGGAGTGGATCGACACCGCTCACGCGATCGCCGGCCGGCTGCGTGCCGATCCAGTGATCGGGCCCTTGCTGGCGAGCCTGCCGACAAAGCAGAAGCCGCATTTCTGGACTGATGCCGAGGGCCGCGAGTGCCGGTACAAGCCGGACCTCGAGGTGCCTGGGCAGAAGATCCTGCTGGACCTGAAGAAGACGATCAGCGCCCACCCGCTGATGTTCAGGAACCAGGCATGGAAGCTGGGCTATGACGTGCAGCTCGCGCATTACAGCCTGGGCTACGCCGACCGGCACGGGTTTGCGCCTGAGCAGACGGGGTTCATCGCGTACGAGTGGAAGAAGCCTTACAACTACTCACTTGTGTGGGCTGACGAGGAATTCATGGACGAAGGCTTCCGCCGGCGCGATGAGGCATTCGACCGCATAGCCGAATGCGAAGCGCGAAACGAATGGCCAAGTTACGGTGAAGCGTGGATTGTGCCGCCTGCGTGGGCGGATGTGTCATCTGCTGATGACGATACAAATCTTGATGATCTTGGCTTGGAGGGTCTGTGACTGCATTTCAATCGTTTGATGAGCTCTTCCCGGGCCGGTTCTTGAAGGCTGGCCTATTCAATGGCGAGCCGGTCACCTTCACGGTTCGTGACATTGTCCGCGAAGAGCTGCAGGGCGAGCGGGGCGTCGAACCGAAGGTGATCATGTCGTTCGAGGAGACGCCGCTGCAGTTGGTGCTGGCGAAGATCAACGCGGTCGCGATCAAGGCGATGTTTGGGCCCGATCCGCGCCAGTGGGTGGGCAAACGGGTGACGCTTTACGGGACCACGAGCTTGATGCCGCACCCGAAGCGGCGGAACGAGCCGTGCATCCGGGTGATGGGCAGCCCTGATCTGGCCGCGCCGGTGTCGTGTGAGTGGACGCCACCGAGACGGAAGCCGATCGTGCAGAACCTGAAGCCCACCCAGGCCGATGATGTGTTCAAGAAGGCATTGGCGGCGATACGGGCAATGCCAATAGAGCAACTGGATTCGGTCGATGCGCTGCTTCAGGCTCGGTTCAATGAGCGAAAGATCACAGCCGAGCAGTACCAGCAGCTTTTCGCTGCAAAACAGGCCCGTTTAGGGGTATAGTGTCAATGCGTTCCGTATCGCAATGAGTTTCAACGTCATTTCCGCCCAGGACATCCCTACCACTACCACTCGAATTACAAAAACCTTCCCGCTGAGGACTGCGCTGCAGCAGCTCCAGATCGGTGAAGCAATCGAGGTGGCTTACGACACAGCCGATGAAGAGTTTGGCTACAAGGCCACCACGATCTCCCAGGTCGCTGGTGCAATGTCAGCCCGCTCCGAGACCATCCGCTATTCGGTGAAGCGCAAGCCCGATGGCACCGGCTGCTATCTGATCGCCAATGCCAAGCCGGCACCCGGCACCGAGAAGAAGCGCGGCCGTCGCAGCACCAAGAAGGCTGAGGTGGAAGCATGAGCAGCTTTGCTGCCAATGGCGCCATCTTCCGCCAAGACCCGAACGTGCTGCGTCAGCGCATGGGTGACCGCTTCGATCCGTCGAAGCAGTACCCGGCCTACTCGGGGACGATCAATGTGCCGGCTGATCAGGCCTATGCGATCGCCGAGTACCTGATGAATGCGCAGCCGAATGAGCGCAACGAGATCCCGGTGAGCGTGTCTGGCTGGGACAAGTCCTCGAACACCCAGCCTTGGTACATGAGTGTCCAGCTCAAGCCAGATAGCCGGGTGCAGCCTGCTGCGGCCCCGGCTGCTGCTGCGCCTGCGCCGGCTGCCACGGGCGCCCCGGGTGCATGGGGGGCGCCTGGTGCTCCGGCCGCACCGGCTGGCTGGGGACCTCCCGGCGCCCCGGCCGCCGCTCCCGCTGCGGCCCCGGCGATGACCCCGCCACCGGTGAATCCACCTGGCTGGGGCCCGCCGCCCAGCGCCGCATCAGCAGCCGCACCGGCCGCTCAGCCGCCTGGTGGTTGGCAGCCTCCGTTCTGATCAACAATGGGGCCTTCGGGCCCCTCGATTTTTCCCATGATTACATTTACAAGCGAATTCCTCAGCCGTTCGGTTCCCATTGATCAAATCCAATCACTTAGCAAAGAAGAACTCGAGGGCTTTCACGTAGAACTGAAAGCAACAATTGCTTCTATTGACGAGGCGCTGTCCAAGGCATCAGTGAAGCAGGAAGCTTCTGGGGTGCCGTTCAGCTCAGCCTGGATGCACAGGATTACCACCAAGAAGCGTATTGCATTGAAGTTTGCGGCTGAAGTCAATTCAGCTAAGAGCGGCGGATCTGCACAAGAGCAGCTCAACCAGTACAACAAAATCTTTAAGGTGAAGTTTCGTGAAATTCTTAGCAAGGAGTTTTCAGAGGAAGAGCTTCGGGAGATTGAGCTCGAGGCTGTTGACGCTGCTCGCAAGGAGTACGACGCTTGGATCGCCAAGACCGGCCAGAAGCTCTGGTACGTGCCATGAACCAAGAATCGATCGAGGCCGCCTTCAAGGAGTGGTGGAAGGATTCCTATGGTCGTCTTCCCGCGCCTCATGCAGTGATGACCCACGTCGCCTTTGGCGAACACCTGCTGCGACTGCTGGAGTTGATGCGCGAGGTCTAATGCGAGGCAACCAGTTCTGGTATCACATGTCGTGCGACCTGGCCCGGGCGCTGCGACAGGCGGCTCAGGCCAGTCCAACGCCGGCTTTCGAGTGGCTGCAGCTGCTGGACAGGTTCAATTCCAGCAACGACCACGTCGAGTTGCGCACGGCCTTGCGCAATGATGTATCCTTATTGCATCCGCTGCTTCGAGCAGGGGTGTTCTCCGTCGACCACGTCCTAAGCCTTGAATTTGATGATTTGTTACTGATGGACCAAATCGGTCCCACAAGGGCCCATAAGATCATCGAGCTTTGCACTGCTTACAGCAATGGAGCTTCATGATTTAGCTATCCGATTATTTGCTATTTGGGGTTTATTTGCGTTGATCATTCTTGTTCTATCTAAAATGTTGCCATGACTATTGAAGAAGCCAGGACCGCCAAGATGGCCCTCGAGGTCACGATTCAAAACGCTCTGGATCAGTTTCTGAAGACCACCGGCTGCAAGGTGAGCAGCCTTGATCTGCAAGCATGCAGCACCACGGCCGGCGTCTACCGCTACATCGTGGGCGTGGAGGTGCGGCTATGACCCCCGCTGAAGAAGCCACTGTCAAGGCATTGATCAAGCAGACCACATGTGACGCTATCGATGATGGCCTCCGGCTCGCTGTCACGATGATTCGCATGGCCTCAGGCCGGCACCCAGAAATGACGCTTGAACAGGTCGCTGATGCTATCGAAGCCATTGTTGGCAAGCACTCCAATGACTGAACACAAAGCAAGGCCAGAGCCGTGGCAGGCGGACGCTGCACGATGGTTAGAGGCAATTCTTGAACTCCGCGACAGGGTTCAGCTGCTGGAAGATGCCGCCCAGAAACACATCGTTGAAACCAGTGGCAACATCTTGGCCCTGGCAAGCCGGATCGAGCCATTGGAGGCTGCCGAGCGCCAGGCTTCAAAGGTCTACGAGATCAGCGAGCCGCTGCAGCTGACGCCGGAGCAAGCGGAGCAGCTTAGGGATCTGCTTGCACCCAACTCCAGGCCAGCTCCTAATTTCTCCCAAATTGGGAGTTCGCTGGTAGAACGGGTTCAGGGCGCCCAGATGGAGAGCGTCAAGGAGCGGAGCTCCATGGCCCGCGCCGCGATCCGCGAGGTCGCTGCTTGGTTACGCGAGCAGCAAGACGGCGACCTGGTTGCGGCGACCGTGCTTGAGCGGGAGGCCGAGCGATGACCCACCCCATTACCCCACCGCCGGAGCTAGTGCGTGAGTGGAATCAAGAAGCGACAGGTACTCACTTTGAGCCTTACGGGTATTCAGAGTTCATTGCCACTCGCGCCGCCCAATGGGGCGCAGACCAGGAATTGCAAGCTGTTTGTCAGCTTTTGTTTTCAAATCCGTCAGCTTCGTACACCCTTTCCGACATTCGCGCCGCCAGGCGCCCCAAGCCGTCGAGCTTGAAGGAGCAGGCGTTACAAGCACTTTCTGAAGCCGTCAAAATGGCCGATGACGTCCCACCAGAGGGGATTTGCTCAGACCAAGCGGACATTATCCGCCGCGCACTGCAGGCCCTTCCCGAATGATCAACATCGACTCTAATCAAGGCCGCATTGGTGAGCTGTGGTGGATCAACTCTGAGCAATCAAGGAAGATCTACGGCGGCAACATCGTTCAAGGCTTGCGACAAACATTCGTCCTGTGGGGCACCTGCGGCTATGGCCGCGACATCAAAGTCTGGCTGGAGCCTATCAATGACTGACCATCTCACCTCCCGCGCTCAGCGCCTGATCGAAGAGTTTGAGGAGGGCGAAAGTGTTCGCGAGGGCATTGCCAATGTGCTGCTACACCTAGCTGTCACCTGGGACAACTACAGCGATGGCGACGAGTATTGGCATGGAGTCACGGTTGACACTCTTGAAGAGTTTGCCACTGAACTCACCGCTCCAACCCTGCTCGATCGCGCCTTAGCTGGCGACAAGGAAGCCGCTCGGCAGTTTCTGCATGAAGCTGGCTTCACCGATGAACACGGCAACCTCCACCCTCGGTACTGCTCCCATGACTGAACTCACCTCCTGCATCACATTCAATTCTCCACCAACGGAAGAGGTGTTGCGCCTCGACAAAGAAGGCTTCCACTACCGGGGTCAGTTCATTGCCGATGCTGGTGAAGCCCACCGCTTGATGGTGGAGTTTCTCAGGCAGAACACCCAGCCCGAGCTGCAGGGGCCGACGGAGGAGGATCTATGCAAGACGCTTCATCAGGCGATTTGCGACTTTCCGCCAACACATCCAAGCGCTTGTGATTTGGATGCCCACCAATACGAGATAGCACTAGAGATTCGCAAAGCTCGCGCCGTCCTTCAGCGCTGGGGCCGCCCCGCCATTGAGCCGGTGCTTGTCGCTGAGCGGCTGCCAGGGCCGGAGGATTGCGATGGGGAGGGGTGTTGCTGGGTTGCCAGCGAACATCGACCAGCCTGGCACCGTGTCAGCCGTCACTTTAACGCCTGGCATTACTGGCTCCCCCATCACGCGCTGCCGGGGCCGCAGCAGGAGGTTGACTGTGGCTGACCTCTCCCCCGCCGCGCAGGCTGTGCTGGATGCCTTCCTTGCCGAATGGAACGACTGTTTCCTTCAGCAAGATAGCCGCTGCATCGCCGCTGCCCTGCGAGCTGCTGCGGATCTGGTGGTGCCGAATGAACCAGCTCCGACAGGTATGAGGCCAGCAGGAGATGTGTACTCCAGCCGAGAGATACGACGTGGACAGCGACAAGAAACACGAAGCCAGCTCCTCGCCATCGCCGCCGAGCTGGAGGAAATCAATTAAACAATGAAATGCCGCCAATGCAATAGTAAGAACACTCGTGTTACTTCCACAGATCACCAAGAAAAATTTACTAAACGTTATTGTCGATGTCTTGATTGCAATTACCGCTTTCGTACCATTGAAAGATACGAAATTCCAAAACCAGGGCCAACTAAAGGAACACCCCGACCTGGAATAATAGCCCGTGGTTCACAACATGGATCTTCTATTTTTACCGAACAAGACATTTTGAAAATGCGTCGTATGTATGAATTGAAACAACATACGATTCAAGAAATTGCCAAACAATATGGCATCTCCACTTCTTACACCTCACGCATTATTAATCGCAAAGCCTGGACCCATGTCTAAATTCAAATTTGAATTTGTTTACAAAATGGAGGCTTGCCAATGACTGACCTGTCTCCCGTCGCGCAGGCGGTGCTGGATGCGGCCTATGCCCTGCCACTCAGGAATGGCCAGCCAAGCATCGGCGCCGCCCTGCGAACTGCTGCAGATCAACTGATCAATGTCAAGTGGAGCTGTGAAATGTGGGAGCTTCATCGTGATATTCACGCCATCGCCGCCGAGCTAGAGGGTGCGCAATGACTGACTTCCGTGCGCTGTCCGTCGAGCTGCTCGACTGCCTCGAAAAAGCTGACTGGCCTCCTCGTTATCGGGTGGTGTTCCAGCAATGGGTCGACATCGCTAGCGCAGCGCTTGCCGAGCCATGCCCGGCCACCAAGGCAATCCTGGAGGCATTTCACGAGCAGCAAAGCCCAAGCAAGGCGCTGGCCGCTGCGCTCACCGTCTTGGCGGTTCGCATCAAAGGCGCCGATGGCATCCGCCAAGACATTTTCGACATCGTCAACGAATTGAACAATGACTCCAACTGAAATCATGTCCGATGTGGCAAAAGGAATTACGTTCAAGCAGCGTCTTTTCTTTGCTTTTCTTGGCCTTCTTGTTCTATTCTTTCCAGGCTTCGTTTTCACGATTGTGATGCGCGGCATTGCGCAAGCGGTCAAAAAGCTCGCCAAAGACGACGCTGAATTCGTTGCTTTCTTCTCTGCTTTTTGCGAATCATGAGTAAACAGCTCTTTTCCGTGCTCACCGAGGACAGTGATTTGGCATGAACCGCGATCACACCAGCAGAATTCTTAACAGAAAACAATGGAAACATGTGCTCTAAAACACATTGCCCACTCATCCAGCCGTGGCATCCTGTGCGCGGCCACGCAGCTCATCTCATGCAGCCTTTCTATTTTGCTATTCCTTCAACATCTGTAATAGATTTTGTTTATGCAGAATCGCCCTTGAAAGCCCGTAATGCAGCCGAGTCAGAGTATCCAAACCAATCCTTGGTCGGATTTTCGACTGTTGCCAGAGACGCGGCAGCATATCTCGCAAAGGACACAAAACGCGCTGAAGCGTGGCGGATACGACACCGCGCAACAAATCATGTTGGCCAGCGGCAGCGATCTGATGAAGATTCGCAACTTCGGTCCACTGGCGCTGACTGAGGTGGCAAACTGGCGCGAGGCGCTGATGCAGCAGGACGATCTCCTGTTTCAGCAGTGCCTGAAGGCAGTGATCACTGCCATGGATCAGACGGAATCGATCACGTCTGAGAAGCGGGCTCGCGCAGCGATGAGAGCCATTTGGCAACTCATTGCAGACGGTCCATTCACGGCATGCCGTATTCGACAATTACTCATTTCAAATAGCTGAATTTATGTCTTTCATTTGGCAAGAACATACAGAAGAGAATCAGCCGCTATTCGGCGATGGCATTTCTCGACCGAAGCCGACCGACATCACCAAGCCCTTTAAGGTGATCGTCCGCGTGCCCGGTGCGCTCCCGATGACCTGGACAACGCCAGCCCCAAATCCTGCCGCAGCAATCTCCTATGCAAAAGCCCGGTGGCCTCATGCACGCATTTCCTTGCCATCCAAAGACTGAACAGGTCAAGGCTGATTTTTTGGATTTTCTTTACGAACAATCTGGCCGCACGAACATGCTTTACAGCGGGCTCTGGCAAGAGTTTTGCCTGCAATGCGGTCTTGAGGCCAGGCAAGCATGGTCTGAACAATGATTATTGGACTTTATTCTCCCGCCGCGCAGTCTGGCAAAACCACAGTTGCGCAAGAAATTCAAAAGCGTGGTTACAAAGTAAATTCATTCGCTCAACCACTCAAGGATATGATCGGCGCCATGCTGAAAAGCATGGGCTATTCAGAAGATGCTATCCACCATTACGTTTACGTTGACAAAGAAGCCTTGATTCCAGAGTTCAAGGTCTCTGCTCGGCACATGCTCCGCACCCTCGGCACCGAATGGGGCCGCACCTGCGTGTCTCCCTCGATGTGGATCGATCACTGGCTTGCTCGAGTCAGTCGATGCAACTTCACAGTTGTTGATGATGTTCGCTTTGTGAACGAAGCCGAACTGATCCGCAACCTTGGCGGGCAAATCTGGCGCATTGTCAGGCCTGGTGTGATGCGGAACACAACGCACGCATCAGAAGGAGGTCTTGATGAATGGCCTTATTTCACTCATGAGATAATCAATGGAGGAACTCTTGAGGAATTACTAAGTGCCATCCCTGAGATACCACTCGGGCCGAATGGTGTTGCTCCCGGCCGGGGATCAGTGGATTGTCCGCTTGAAGGTGGGTAAGCAGGTCGTGGAGCTTCCCCTGTCAGCACGCGAACTGCCCACGGCGATCGCTGAAGCCGAGCAGCTCTATGCGGACGCGAAGACCATCACCAATGGCCGCCCAACGTGCCAGCAATGCACTCACTGGCAGTTCGTGGCCGGTGAGTGCTCACTGGGATTCCCGGAGGGCAGGCGCTCTGGTGGAAGATGCGCCCACGAATGCTCAGCGTTCTGGCTTGCCTGACGCCTCACCCAGGCCAGCACCCGAAGGGCCCGGGGGATGCTCCAGTATTTCTGCTGCGTCCACCATGCCCAGACTGGTTGATGGCCCTTGTTGCCGTTGCAACGCTTGCAGGCAGGCACCAGGTTGTATTTCACGGTTAATCCGCCGTTCAGTCTTGGCACGACGTGATCGAGCGTATCGGCATAGTTGCCGCAATACGCGCAATTGTGCCCCCAAGCCTCAAAAATTGAATGCCGAAAGCGCTGCTTACTTGCACGCTTGGGGATCAGCTCTGCTTCCTGAATCGCGTGATCCATCGTCATCGTCCAGAGGCAGCAGCGTGTTCTCTATCTCGATGTCAATTATTTTTTCATTCGATCGAAGATATTCTTCGATCCGAGCACAAAGATTTCCAGCCAATTCTTCTTCATCGACATCGGACTCGATGATTAAGCGAGCCTTTACATCGACCAGATGGACTGACATGGTTCCGTGCCCTCCGAGGGAACTCTAGGGGGCGAGACGTGCCTTTCCCAGGCGATGCTTCGTGTAATAGGCAGCAATTTCTGGCGCCCATTCTTGAATGCAAGGCCAAAGCAATTGCGAGAACTGCACTATTTCGTGCTGAGCGTCGGCCTTGCCCCTGAGATCCATGAAATGCAGCGCTGATCGCAGGTTAAAGCTGACAACAAAATCCTGCCTGATTGCGTACGGAATCATGTCCCTGGCGTGTTCCTCAGACATTCCGCGTTCTACTATTGCATTGCGAAATTTAACAGCAGATTCGAGCAAGATGAAGCTATCAACCTTGCGCTGGTCCTTGGTGTACTGGTAAGACTTGCCTTTGCGATCGTGATATTCACCAGGGGATCGAAGATAGAATACGTCTTCAATTTCTCGCCTGCCCTCGGCCAGGTCGATGATCCTCTTTCCCGTGTAGCGGCCGGACTGCACATCAAAGCTGACGCCCACTCGATGAGTGCGGGCCTGCTGCATCACCGAATGCGGGAACCCGGCAACAGCCAGGCTGATTTGTGGGTGCTCCAGGCAGCCATAGTGCCCACGCTCGCCAGCCAGCAGCCGTTTGACTGCAATCTCACCAGACAGTCGCTCGCTGGGTGGATCGACGCAATCGATCACCGAATCCTCGCTGTAATCCTGGTGCAATGCCAACCATACAAGCTGCTGCGGATTGTCGGTGGCACGCAGCGCTTTAACGCGGAATCGTGAATCCATTTCAGCCACGGCTCGGTTGAACGCTCTTGTCCATGTTGTAGCGGCCAGTCTGCGAGTAATCACGCAGCGGTGCCGACAGCATTAGCTCGAACTTCATCTGTCCGATTTTCATACCGTGCCATAGCTTCACCGGATGCAACTGGCGAAGGCAATGCAGTTCCATTGTCAGCCGGCTGCCATGCCACCCGGGATCGCAATAGCCGCAAAGCGCATGACTGATGCCCTCGCGGCCACGGCTTGATTTCAGGACGAACTGAGCGCAGATGTCATCCGGCAGATTGAATGTCTCGATCGTCTCGGCCAAGATGAACTGCCCTGGCTGTAGGTAGAACGGATCCTCCTTGGTGGTGTACGCAATCGACACCGCTCTGAGCTCGTCGTCGACGGCATCCTCGACCATGATCGTGGGCCCAAGGCGGACGTCCAGGCTGGCCGGATTGATCAAGTCTGGATCGTAATCTTCAACCATTCCATAGATTTGACAATAACGAGCAATTTCGTGATCAGGTAAGATCATGAGTCCTTTGATTCCAGTGAATTATGGCATATCGATACCAAGTTCGTCCATGATTTGCGCTGTCATTTCGTAATGTTTCTGTTCGACGGCGCCGGCCTTGTGACCCGTGGTCGCAAGGGCCAGTTCGACCTCCAGTTGGGCGATCCGCTTGAGAGATTCCATGAGCGTCCTCTCTAGGATGAACGCCTGGCGAATCAAGGTGGCGGTCAAGTCCAGCAATTGCTGCGGATTCTTCAATCCGTGTTCCCGAGTCGACCGAACCATGAGCTCGCACTCGAGTTGAACACCTACCGGCAATTCAGGAATCATGGACGACGCCAGCAGCATGCCTCAATCTACTCGACCGTATATTGAGGAGCGTATCGAGCACGACGGTTCTGTTTCGTATTGCGTCCACGGGCGCGGAATGATGTTCTGCCACCGAGACCGATGGCAGGCAGACGTGAAACTGCATTACATGCAGTGGTCTGTTAGTAGTCCCAGCGCACCCTAGGGCGTCCCTTTCGTATTCCAAGATGGACAAAGCCCTTAGGAGCACCATAGCCAAGGCTATATGGCCAATTCCTGTCGCACCATTCTTGGACTTTGTAGATGTCTGCGCCATCAATGTAAAAATCAACAGCTCCAACGCTTGGTGCGTCATAGAGGTGCTCTGAGCTGCTGGCGCCACCAACGGCCCGGTTCACGGCCGGCGGTCTGTACCCCGAGGTGATGATGATCGGCTTGCCGCCAAACGCGATCCGCACCCGCTCGAGGAATGCGGCCAGCTCAGCAGCCGTGTCGACCTGATGCTGTTGGTCGAATCGCCTGGCCTCCTGCCCGAGTGCGAATTCACCAATGGTGATATGCGGCGTGATCCGTGCCGTGAACGGGCTATTGAGCGACAGCTTCGCCGGCTGCTGCTGCATCTCCGGCAGCCCCCATAACCGGCCCTCAGCCTGTCGCCGCCGCAGGAGGCCAGCTTCGACGCTGGTGCCCGGGTTGCGATAGAGCAGCATCGCTTCCGGCACCGCTGCCCAGTCCTTCTCCTTCAGCCGCTTGCTGATCGTCTCAAACCCGTTCGAGCCATAGAACCCGCTGCCGAGGTTGTAGGCGAAGCTGATCAGCGCCGATTGCTTGTCACCAGACATGGCGTTCCAGAACGGAACGGTGGCCCGAAGTTTCTCGATAATGCGCTCGATTTCAACATCGAGGAGCTTGCTGGCTTCGATGACGGTGATTTTGTCGCCGCGCTGCACCTTACGACCGTCGCTGTATCTGGTGGTGCCGTAGCCGATGGTCCAGGGATCGCCACCGCTGAGTGGGTCTGGGTAGGCCGACAGATGGCAGCCCTCAAACTCTTTGATAAGTTTTGCTGCAGAATCGTAATTATGCAGCTTTCCACCTTGTTGCCAAGTCTTGTACCAAGGCTGATCCTTATTAAAGACTTCTGGCGCAACCTTTAATAACTCTGCCTCTAATTCAGAGACAGCAGCCATTTGGTGTGGCGTGCCGTGTTTGTAATAGCGGAACAGATCGCTCAGTTTGACCATGGTGATTTGATGCTCATGGGGCCACCCAGCAACCGGCTGTCGCCAGTCTGCAGCTCATCATTCACCGGCTCATGGGTGATGACCGGTTGTGGCTCCGCCGGCTGGGCGGCGTGCCAATCTGCCTCAGCTTGATCGATCTTCGCCGGCAGTGCCAGTTCAAACCACCACCGACGCCAACCGATCTCTAGCGCTTTTTTGCCTTCAGCAGATTCAGAATTTGAAATACCAATTGAATGATACTATTGCTTTTGAGCGGTGACAAGGCAATCAGCTCGCTCGCAGCAGCGACGCAAACCCAGAAAGCTGGATGGCTGAGAAAATCCACGATTGCTACCGTGTTGTGGTACTTCTATCGTAGCCGGTTGATCTGGTTGCGCTGGCTACATTGAATCCACTGCGGCCCAGCGATGGTTCAACCGGGCGATGAAATAAATTTTTTTGATACAAGGGCTAAAAAGGCTCGGTACAAGCAACATGTCTTAAATTTTTGGAACAATCAGTGTGCTTACTGCAAAGAGCCACTTGGTCGCTCTGGAACACTTGATCACATCGTGCCTCGCTCTAAGGGAGGCGAAACGGTTCGATCCAACCTGGTGGCATGCTGCTATTCGTGCAATACCAGAAAAGGATCGCTGTCGGAATGGAGAGAATGGTTTAGGGCCCAAGATTTTTGGACCCAAGATGCGGAAGACGCTTTAGACTTGTGGCTCAACGGCTAAGCTCTAGCTTTAGAATACGTTGACCCTGATCATCTACCCTGTCCTCAAGCGCCGTAATTTGCTTTTCAAATCGAGCTTGGCTTTGCAGTAAGTCGTCCAGTCGTGATGGCACTGTGTAGACCAGGTAGCCGATGCCGCCCATGGTGGCACCAGCCCCAATCACGATCAATCCAGCCAGCGCTTCCTGCCGAACGGAGCGCCAAAATCCAGGTTGCGCGTCCATGGCAGGCAGCAATGGCAGCAGTCAGTCTACCGACCCTGCCCTGCTGGTTTTGTCACGCCCATCGCAGCCACGCTGATGGATGCCCCAGCAACAGCAGCGATGACCTCGATCATGGTGTCATGCTAGCCGCTACGCCCAAGGGCCAACAGAAGTGTTGGCACCTGATGCTCCGATCGGCCAAATGGTGAAGTAGGAGCCAGCGATGGTTGAGTAGGCGGCACCAGGGGCTGCGCTCAGCGTGTACTGCGGAATGAAAGTGCCGCCTGCGTTAATGCTGACGGTGCCATGTACCTTAGTGAGAAACGTCTGGTTAGCGGTGGCAATAGCTGATGTCAATACAAAATTACTCGCCAATGTCGAAAAACCATGAAATGCACTGAAGGCAGTCATGGCATCACTGGTGTTGGCGGTATTGTTTCGAGTCCAGATACTGCCGTAGACAATGTTATTTAACGTTGCTGTGCCCCCAAAACTAGAGGCAATTGTGTGAGATGTGGTTCCCGCTGTTTTTTGCAGAATAAAATAAGATTCAAAAGCGTAAACCGTACTTGCGGCAAGTGTTACGCCTACGCCAAAAATTGATTGCGCCGTGTTGACATTGCTCCCCGCCAAAGCGCTATTTAGGCGGTAGAGCATCATCGACGGCGAAACGCCACGGCTGACAGGCGTGGTATACAGAACCTTGCCGTCAAACTCAGCAGCACCAGCAGTTGCTGATGTCAGAAGGCTGCCGGACTGGAAGGTAAGCGGCGACAGGGATGTGGTGCCGGCTGCCAGCGTCAAGTTGCTGGTCAGAGTGCCGCCAGAGAATCCGCCTGCCGGGCTCCAAGTTGGCACAGCGCCAGCGCCGGCAGAAGTAAGCACTTGCCCGCTGGTGCCTGCTGCCCCATTGAGCTGGAGCGGACCCTTGAAGTCAGCGCCAGTTAGTAACTCTCTAGTCATCAGCCAACTACCACGACGCGGTAAGCATTAGAGGTAGGAGCTGTGGCGAACACCACCGTCAGAGTGTTGGTGGTGGAGTGCGCGACGTCAGTGATCACTTCGTCGTAGCTGCTGTTGTTATAAACAGTGACATGCACGTCACGGCTGCCAAGGTTGTGGGTGATCGTGTAGCTGGTGTTGCTGCCGTCACCAATGCTGACCGAGTATTTCTTGATTCGGCCGGACCATGTCGCCAGCTTCAACGGGGTGACGATGCGGGCGTCATCGGTGCCAGCGTCAACCTCAGCCTGCGTTGCCAGTTCAGCGACGCCCGCCGTGGTCTCACTTGCTGCTGGAGCTGCGGTGCCGAAGGTGACCCAAGTGATCGTGCTGCTGCCGATCGTGCCGTTGACTTGATCTTGGCGGTAGGTGGTGCCAGCGCTGGTGCCTTCCTCGACTGTGGTGACTGCCTGCTCCAGCTCAGCAAAGGTGCTCGCGTCCAGCGAGCGGGTCATGGCAACGGCGTCGCCATTCCAGACGTAGATGCCGTTTTGCGAATCCGTTGACTGTGCCCGGACCAGCACGCGGTCCTGGCTGGCCATCGTGATGCCATCGATGGTGGCGCCAGGGCTGCTTAGGTTGAGGTTGGACTGGGTTGCAACGCGGCAGGAGTCCTTCCAGGCAAGCCCTTCGACCAGCGAGTCGACGTAGGACTTCGGCGCTGCGTCGCCAGAGCTGCTGGGGGTTGGGAGGTTGACGACCTTGGAGACCGACTGAAAATCAAGATCGGTAAAGACTTTCTTGGCCATGTCAGGTCAGCCTCGCAAAACCAGCAGATGGTGCTGTTAGCAGGATAACAGTCTGATTCACACTGGTATGTGACACCTCAGCTTGGATTTGCTGGCTGCCGCTGTCGTATACGTCAACTGAAGGCTTGTAACCAAGGTTGTGGTTAACGGTCCAGGTAGTTGCAGGACTGGCTTGGTTGAAGTCAAGGCCAGCGCCAACTGGACCCTGAGCGCCTTGAGGACCAACAGTGATAGCCGTTACTGTTGACGTAACTGGAACTGTGATTACAGCCGTGCTGCCGTTTTCCGTTACAACGACTGTATTATCAACAGATGTAACGTTAACGGTGGTCATGCTGTATAACCCTCAGAGACGTAAATAGTCCCTTCTAAGTAATACTCTTTGAGGCCGCTGGTGTTTGTCAGCAGTACGTCGTAATATGCCTCGTTCGGGAATAGCGCTGTTTGCTCGTCAGTCAGCGAAATGGCAATGGTGCCAGTGCTTCTGTTTGTATAGGTGACGGTGAAGTCGGCGTATTTTGTAGTGCGGCTTTGGTTCCAAGCCTGTGCTGCGGCAGTCCAGCCGGTCAGGTTGATGGCAGTGCCAGTGCTGTCCTTGAACTGCAGCGTGATGCTGTAGTCCGCCCGGCGCTGCAGGCTGATGTTGTAAGTGCCGGGTGAGATGGCCATACCGGGATTTTAGCGCCCCCGTCCACGCAGGGGCTTCTTGCCGCGACGTCGTGGCCTGGCGTGGTGATCGGTGCGTGCGGTCATGAGTCCATGGCAGCTAGGTCTTCTTCAGTGGGGCGCTTCAGGAATGGATGGTTCCACTCTGCGATGTAAGCGCCTTCTCCGTCGTTGTCGTCCCGCAGCATGATTGCGACAGGCGGGTAGAAATCTGCATCGGTCAGACTGGGATAGATGGCGCGAATTTTTTCGTGAAGAGACAGTGCCATGATCAAACGCTCCTTACAAAGTGAATGGCAATGAATGCCCCAGACTGTACCGTTTTGCTGGCGCTTGCGTCGAAGTCATATTGATAAAAATAGCCCTCAACATAATCAGTGGAGCCGTTCATGTACACGAGATCAGTGTGCGAGACGGCCAGCTCTGCGTTCGTCCCACCCGTGCCTCCGTCTTGCATAGAGCTGAACACGGACCCATTCTTATAGATCTGAGCAGTAAATACTAAATTGCTGCCGCCTGTTGCAATCACTCCCTTCATGGAGACGGAATAGAACCCCTTGACCGTTGGCGTGAAGCGGTAGGTGCCGGTGTTGTAGCAAGCGCTCGGATCATATCCGGCATCGACAGTCGAAAATGCCCACTTGGTCGCAACGTTGTGCGCCAGGGATGCTGAACTGTTGCGATACGCACGGATTGAAGGGGCTAGCTGATAGTCGGTACTTGTGACCTTGGTGGCGTTGGTAAAGCTCTGGCTCATTCCACTGTTGATGGATGAGATGTTTGAGCTGGCGCCTGTCAGGCCCCACTGGTTGGTGCCAGCTCCTCCGCTAGCGTTGATACGGATGCGCGTATTGCTATCATCAGTTACCCAGGTACAGCCTCCGTTATCCTTGATAAAGATAAAATCGTTGGGATATGAATAAACGCTATTGTTGACAACTTTGACGTTTGTGCAATCGCTTAGCTCGATGTGAGGGCGGTTTGCAAGGTTTTGGTCGCAGTAGAACAGCAAACCGTCAACGATGAGATTGTTAACTTTATTTGCCCGGATCAGCGGCTTGTCTTGGCCGGCAAACCCAGATGTCAGCCTGCCGCCACGGAAACAGATGTTATAGATGTCGTTCTGTGCTGTGCTGGTGCCGGTGATGTCAATAAGCGTTGATTGCAGTACGTTGTGCTCGCAACCAATGTTATAGAAATGAACGTCTGCGATGGGGCCAGCGCTGGATAGCGTGATGGCGGGCGGGCTTGGCGTGACTGTGCTAGCAGTCTCGATGTAGATACCATCAAACACAACATCCTGAGCCTGCCCTTGAATCTTAAGCGCTTGCGTATTCTTCGGGACAAGCCAAAGGTTGCGGAATCTTGAATACAGCAGCGAGTAAGTGGCGGCCGGATCAGTATCGTTGTCCTGATCTATTAAGATGCAGCCGCCTGTCTCTTCGATAGTCAGACCATCAAAATGGCTGACGTTGACGGCAGTAAGATGCAAGCCCCACTGGTCATTAACGCCATTTGAGATGCGAACATCCTTGATAAAGCTGTAGTGACTTTTCCATCTAAGGGCTGTGCCTGCAAGAGCGTTGCAATCAAATCCGATCTGAACAACACCACAACCATTGGTTAGGCGAGCGACTCGCAGCAACTCGGACGTGCCGCTGAGCTTCTTGATAATTGATTCCCAAGGGCCATCGCCAATAATGCACTGACCACTGGTGGCAATTGAGTGGCCACCTGTGGTTGCGTAAGTGCCTTGAGGGAAGTAAACAGTTTTGCCGGTAACTAAAGCTGCATTGATAGCCGCTGTATCGTTCGTAGTGCCATCGCCAACCGCACCAAAGTCTTTGACGCTTACCACATCCTTTAGTTTGCTATCAATTGTGCGCGCCACGGCACTCGCGCCAGATTGAGTAAACGACAGCTTCCCAGCGGTGATGCCTGCGCTTGCGTTTACGTCAGCATTGACGATGCTGCCACTGCCGGCCGGAATCAGTCCAAGGTTGGCGGTGCCTAACTGTCCGATCGTGATCCACCCGTTGTTGGCTGCGTTGCGCTGCTTGAGCAGGCCGGTGGTCGTATCTGACCACCACTGATACGCATAGGTGGTACTGGGTGCAGTGGCCCCGCTGTTCTGGCTGACGATCGCTGCCAGCGCGTTGTTCAGGTCAGATCGAACGGCTGCACCAGTGCCGTTAGCGATGACGTAATCGTGTTGAGCCATAACAAGGCCACTTTGCTACCAGTTTAAGCGCCCTTGCCAAATCCTACCGCAGACCATAGGAAGTTGCGGCTCACTGCCGTGCCGGCACTGTTTCTGAAGGTCACATCAAAGCCGCTGCTGGTGACGTTGGTGACGTTGAAGTAATCGCCCGTGGCCATGTTCTGCGCGACGATGCCGATGCTGGGCAGGCTGCTGCTCAAGCCACCGATCAGTGCGGTGCCAGTGAAGAAGGCTTTGTCAAATGCCACCGAGTAGGTAGCTGCGCCGCTGGTGACAGCACCGGCCGACTGCTCTGTTCTGCGCTGGAAGGTGGCCTCGTAGCCGAGCTGGTCGATCAGGATGTTCTGCGATGGGTCGTTGCTGATCAGCTCTGCCTTGAACTGGAAGCCGCGCCCCAGGAAGGTGCCATTGACGAACTCCTGCCAGCCTGTCCAGGTCGGTGTACCAGCCGGGTCGTCGTTGGTGCGGCGCAGGTACAGCTTGCTGTTCACCTTGTCCACGATGACGCCGTCCCAGTCCGACCATGTGTCTACCTCGCCCGTGCGGCTGTCCACCAAGTCGTTTGGGTAGAAGCCGGCAGTCACGAAGTAGCGGCTCAAATCCATGGCGTAGGGTGCGCCAAGGTCAAGCGTATTGGCGAACTCATAGGTCCCCAGCGGCTGCACAGCACTGAGGTAGTCCATGCTGCTGATCAGGTCAAAGTCAGCGATGGCATCTAGCAGCGCATCACCGTCAAGCACCAGCGCATCGAACTCATCGCTGTAGAAGACGTCAGTCTTGCTGCCCTGATACGGCGGCGAGTCGGCATCCTCGCGACGGCTTTGCACCAGCAGATTGCCGAGCGCATCCGGGAAATCAACGATCACGCTGGTCTCGGTCGGGCTTTGCCGGCCGCCGTCATCCTCGAACTTGACGAGGATTTCGCCCTCGATCAACGGCACGATCGCTTCGGTGTTGTAGCCCGCGACTGCAGGGATCAGGTCAACGCTGTTGCTCCAGGTGCCGGTGCCATCGGTGAGGTTGGTGTGGCGGATGTGGACACGGCCAGCAACGCGGACGTCCAAGTCAACCGTGGCATCCCACCGCAAGCGGGCGCTGTTGGCGCTGATCGGTTCGATGGTCAGGTTTTGGACGTTGCCCGGCGGTGCGGTCTTGCCGACTAGGTTAAAGGTAGCTGTCGCTGGGTTACTGACGCCGCCGATGCTGTTGATCGACTGCACCCGGACCTGCAGCGTGCCAGCGTCCAAGCCCTCGATGCGGGTGCTGGGGCTGTTGGTCTCGATCTGTGACCAGTTGTTGTTCCTCAGCCGGTAGATCACCCGGTAGGACTGCACCAGTTGAGTGGGCGGCACCCAGCTCAGCTCAAATGCCGTGCGAACGTTTTGGCCGTCGGTGTACAAATGCTCAGTACCGGTCAGGCCGGTGGGCGACTCAGGCAGTGCGGACAGGTTGGAGATGTCCCGTGTCTGCAGCTTGATGTCGGATTCGATCGCTGCGTAGATGCTGCTGTTGTAGGCCAGCGCCGTCACGCCGTAGATGCCATCCTCGGCTTCGGCCACGCTGACAACACGGAACTGCTGCGTCTGCAGACTGGTGTTCTGCATGACCCAGATGCTCTGGGCGTTGGGCGCTTCGCTGAACGCGCTCGTGACTGTGACCACGCCACTCGACAGGGTGCTGACGCTGCGGGTCTCGACTAGGCCGGTGGGCAGCAGGACGCTGATCGTGGGCGAGGTGCCGAGCGTGATGCCGGTGGCGTCGTCCAGGGTGACGGTCGTAGTTGTTGCTGCTGCAATGCGGCCGCCGCGTCTGCTGCCAGCCTTGACCGGATCGGCCACGTCGATCACCATGCCAGGCCGCAACACGATGCCCGAGTCAATCGAGACTGAGAAGGTGACGGTCTCAGTCAGGTTCTGTTCTGACAGCAGCGCCCACTTACCAGCGCGGTGCGCCTGCCCTTGCGAGTAGCAGCCGACGGCCTTGATGTCCTTGTTGATGATGCCGTACTTGGCGACGGCTGACGCATCCTCGACATACTCATAGGACACTTCGCCCAGGTTGTCGTAATCCTGATAGGCGACGGTTGCGGTTGTGTGCCGTGCCTTCTGTGATGAGCCGCTGTAATTAAATAGCCCATCGACCACGTTGGCGGGGGTCAGCAGATACTGCGGATCACTTGGCTTGTCTTGCAGCACCACCATGGCGCCGGCGCCGTAATAGGCGATGCCACGGAACAGCGCGACAAACTCCTGGATGACGTTGTAAACCTCGTCCCTGCTGTTGATCAGCATGTTGCAACTGAACCGTGGCTCCTGTCCGCCGCGACCGTTGCTTACCAATGTGTTGCAGTATTGACTGATCGCGTAGAAGTCGTAACGATCCAGGCTGCTGGTTGGGATGCTGGCGCCATAGCGGGTGTTGGTCAGCAGATCCCACAGGCACCAGGCCGGGTCATTGGTCCAGGTAGCAGCGCCGAAGGTGCCATTCCAAACGCCTGCGTAGGTAACGCGGCCGAGGTAGGTGGTCGTGTCAACGGTGGCATTGCTCGGCAGTTGCACCTTGATGCCACGCACCAGATACTTGCGGGCTGGAATGCCTTTGAACTGGCGGCTGTCAAAGCGCAGGAAGGCTAGGGCGCTGTTGGGATAGCGGAACTTCTCGTCGATGATCTCGGTGTAACTGAACCAAAACGTCCGGTTCTGCCGGCGGGCGCTGGACTCGTCAGCGCTGCTGCGCTCCAGCCTGATGTCAACAGGGAACGCACCACTCAGGCTGATGATGTAATCGCGCTGGTAGGCGTTTGTGGTCTTGCCGCTGATCGTGTCTTCAAACACGGTCGTGTAGCCGCCGCCGTTGTATTGCACCCTGCAGCGGATGCTGACCTCATGGCCGATGATGTCGCCGTCGTCTTCGATGATCTGCAGTGCTGGCACCTGCACCGTGATGCGGGCACGGTCCACATCCGAATCGGTGATCTGCCGGGTGACGGATGCAGCAGCGGTGATCTCGACGTTGACGGCTTTCTCGGATTCAGTACCGTTGGTGTCTGGGATGTAGCTCTGCGCCTGCGTGCCAGGGCGGGTGACGACGCTGTACCCGGTGAAGTTGTCAATCCCGCTGCTGCTCTGAACGGGCGTCCCATCTAGGTAGATGCCTTGGACGCCATCCTCGATGCCCTGGATCTCGCCCTCGCTGATCAGGTCGAGGACGCTGGCAAATTGGACTGACTGCAGTGAGTCGTCAGCCTCCGATGGGACGTGGGTTGTGCCGCCACCACCGCCGCCACCTTTGCCACCGCCACCACCGCCGCCACCGCCAGCACCTTGAACCAACAGCAGGTCTTCGATCATTTCAGTTGTGCCACGTCAAGGCCGCTAGACAGGACAGCCGAGCCAACGAAAGCGCGGCCATAGACGATCGGCACCGGCATTCCCTGCTGGCTGGTGTTGACGATGCCGCTGAAGCTGAATGACTCCAACCGGGCTGCCTCTTTGCCGCGTTGCAAACCACTGATCGATGCCTGGGGCGAGATCATGCTGGCAACACCACCAATGATCAAGCTGGCGCCAGCAAGGCCGATTGCGCTTGCAAGGCCACCGCCAATGATGCCCATGGCCGCGCTGCCAGCTGCTGCGCCTGCAGTGACACCGGAAAGTCCCATGCCCAAGCCGAGAAATCCACCGGCAGCAGGGCCCAACACGATCGCCAGCGCCACCAGGCCGATGCCAGCGAAGATCTGCCCTGCGCCTCGACCAGCACCAGCCACCACAGGCGCAATGCTGAACACATCCCGCTCAGACCATGGCAGCACAGCCACAGTCGGATCCTCGGGGGTCACACGCTCGCGGCCGACAGTGACGCGGAAGCCCATTCCGGTCTGCTCAGAGTCGATGAGCCACTTGTCCAGGCCAGGGAAGTTGACGCACAACGCCTTGATCGCCTGCGCGGGCGTGTCCACTTCAAATTCGAACCGGCACTGGCCGAGTCGCTTGCGGAGTGCGCCGTAGACCTTAACGACTTTCATGCCGCAAGACCAGGGCAGTGCTCTTGACATAGTAGCCGCCGAAGACATCGCGGCTAGAGAGCCTGCCTTGAACGTGATGCAGGATTTGCTGATCACCCAGGTAGATCGCCGCGTGGTTGGGCAGCCCTGAGAACAGTTGCATCAAGATCGCGTCGCCGTATTGCAGCTCTTCAAATGGCACCTGTCTGAAGCCCTGCGAGCGGTAGCTGTCCAGGTACAGGTTCTCGCCGCGCTCCCAGAACCGATCACGCCGGTCGAAGTCCGCCAGCGTCAAGCCCCACTCGCGGTTGTACCAGTCCCGCACCAACGAGTAGCAATCGACCACACCGAACACAAACTCACGGCCGACGTAGGGCAACTCGAACGCTGCAGGCTCACAGCCGCCCCATGCCTCGGTCTTGGGATTGACGATCACCCACGGCAGGCCGCTGTTGTTGCAGCCGATCTGATCCGCTGCTGATGGGACTGGCTGCGTCACCGGGTGGCTATGAACCACGGCCACGATCTCGCCCAAATCTTCGGCTGCTGCATAGTCCGCCGGGTCAAGGATGAAATGCTCGTCAGGCGTGGCGGCGATGTTGCGGCACGGGTAGTACCGGCGCCGGCCTTTGACCACATGTATCAGGCCGCAGCACTCGCGGGGATCTTCGGCCTGCGCGTGCGCCAGGATGTCAGCCTTGAGTGTGTCGGTCAGCTTCATCACTGGGTCAGGCCCGCCCCTGGGAAACTTCCGAACGGCAACTCAGCCGTTGCGCCGAACCGCAGCTTGCAGCTCTCCACCCTCTTGCCGCACACGTCGGCAGCCAGTGTGCCAACGACCTGATCATTGACGTTCCAGTAATTGCTGCCGGTGTATCCACACTCCGCGCCGCGATATTTCCACTGGCACACGTTGGCGATGATCTGCCGTTGTGGCAGCATCACGCCAGCCAGATCAAACTTGCTTGCCAGCTCGAACTCAACCAGATCGCGGTTCTCGTTGGATTTGCGATCGACGTACCAGATCTCCGTCGGGAATCGAGCGTTAGGGTCAGCCGCTGCCTCGCCATCGAGGAACTTCTTCAATGTGCGAATTCGCCGCACTGTCGCGCCGCCCAGGTCGTTGCCGGGCGTGGTCGCGTTGACCAGCAGCAGCAGCGCGGTCATATCACTGAAGACATTGCTGATCCGCAGCGTCGGGCGGGGCAGGCTGCCAGAGCTGGTGTAGTCAAAGCCCGTCGCCTCGACCGGAAGCCTGACGTAGGTATTGCTGGCAAAGACGATGTTGCCAGTCACGGCTGCATTGACGCCGTTGTGCCAGTAGTAGGTCGTGCTGGCGCCGTGCAGCGTGGTGTCAAGCTGCAACTCGAATAGCTCGATGATCGCGTTCGGACCCAGGACCGCCAGCTCTTCGTAAACGCTGCTGATCGCCGCCCATGTGACGCCGCCGTCTGCGATCGTGCTGCCGATGTCGGTCGGCCATGCTGGCTGTGTGCTAGCGCTGGTGCCAGCCACAGTGCAGCGGAACACCAGGCCGCTGGCCTGCGTGGTCGTAGCGCGGACAATGGCGCCGACTGCGTAGCTGGTACTGGCTTGCCAGGCTGCGTAGGCCATTAGGGTTCAAACACCTCCTCGAATGTAGCCGTAATGTTGTTGAAATTACAATTGACTAAGCTATTGTTCCACGCCTTGCAGACCCATTTGCCTGCATAGCCAGCCGGATCAGTCCAGTCGAATGACTCGACGCCGCCCCGGGCCCGCAGGAATCCCAGGATGTTGCCGCGCTCGGTGTCGGTGCGGTTCAAAAAGGTCAGCGACCACTTCTTTGGTTGCGTGTTCAGGCCATAAGCAAGCCGCTGCTCGTAGCCGTCACCAAACTTTACAGACCTGACTCGAGGCTGCTCCTCGAGCTCGGCACTGAAGCTGGGCGTATAGGTGAAGGTCGCCATCAGCGTGTGTTCGCGAGGAGGCCACCAGGCCGTTGCATCTTCACGATCTCGGCCTGCACAGCAGCACCGATGATCCGTCCCATCTGATTGGCGCCGGGACCATTGCCCTCAACAGCAGTTCCGCTGGCATCCACGCTGACATTCACAACCGTGCTGCCGCCACCGCTGCTGGACACCCCCAGTCTGCCATCGGATCCGCGACGCAGCGGCAAAATCGCCTCCGGGCCCGCCTCGCCCATCAGGCCGATGCCCTTAGCAAAAGGGAACAGGGTCGGTCGATTGACCACGCCGCCATAGGCGAATGGAACGATGCCGTTTTTCGCGTAGGCGTTGCCCATGGCGTTTTTAGGGAACAATCCACCGAGCAGGCCGCCACCAGTGCCAGTGCCGGACATTACGCCAAACAACAAAAGATTCACCGCTACATCTAGCAGCCTGTTCGCAATAGAGCTAAGCAGGTCAGAGGCAACCTGCTGCAACGTCTTTGTTCCGTCGATCGCCCCCTGAATCGCACTTACGACTCCGTCCTTGATCGAAGTGCCAATGTCAGAATAGAGCTGCTTCATATCTTTTGCGGCTTGTGTTTGTTTCACAAGGGCATCTTTTTGCGCAGCAAGGAGCTCGAGCTGATTGCGAAGGATTGGATCCAGCGAATCCCAGTCCTGAAGATATTTTTGCTTTAGTTGATCCAACGTGCTTAATTCTTTGCCAGCTTGCTGCAGGTCTCTGATCTCTTTTTCTAGCCCTGAGACCTCGGCGCCAAGTATTTGACGAGTTGCAATTTGCCTAACATCAAGATTGGCAAGAGCGGCGCCAGCACGCTCTCCCTCTACGCCACCTATCTGAGCAGCACGAGCACGATCCTCTTGGATTCCTTGGGCAATTTCCCGCCTGGCGCGCTGAAGTGGCGTTTCTTCTGGAGCAGCTATTCCACCTGCACCTGTATATTTGATTACCAATCCCTTTGCTTCTTCTTGAAGTTTTTTGACTGTTTTGGTAAATTCCTGTCTTACTGTTTCAGTTTCTAGCTTGATTGCCTTTTGTTGATCGTCGTAAACCTTTTTGCTTATCTCGCCAAACTTCAATCGCAAATCTAGCTGCGCCTTCTCATTTCGCAGTATTTGTTCTGCCGTTGACAAAGCCACTGCTGCTTTCACTGTTTCTGTTTTTGCTATCGATTCATTCAATCTGCCCTGTTTGGCCAAGACAGTATTTTGAGCATTGAGCTCACTAAGAAGTTCACTAAATAGATTTTTGCGCTCACGAGCTTCCTCTTTTTGCCTGCGCTTCGCCTCTTTTTCTGAATCTCCAGCGCTTTTGGGCTCGGGGAAAGTCGAGCGAGCTCCACGAGGAGTTGCCGCAGAGGGCTGCGGTGCACGCCTAGTCGCTGCTGGGGCAGGCTGGGCAGGGCCAAGACCGGCAAGCTGGCGAAGCTGACCTATCGTTTCCAATGCAGCCTGAACAGGATTTATGGATCTAAGAAGCATTTGCATGCCTGCCGCAATATCCGGCATGGAAACCTTGATACTAATTCCAAGGTCAGTAAGGGTTTGATTAAGAAGCTGAATGGCAGTGCCAAGAGGATTTAATGCCGCTCCAGCCTCCCCAAGCAGCTCAAGCCCAACCCTGAAGCTGTCAATATCCTTAGATGTATTATCGGCCAAATACTTAAACCCTTCTCCAACGAGACGAGTGGCCTCGACCAGTGCAGGTGTGATTTCGACAAGGAAATCAGCAAAAGCGTCTTGGATTTCCGCTCCAATTGGTTGAATTGCTCGGCCGACCTGCAAACGCATATCGTCAAATGCGACCTGTAGGCGAGCTCCTGCATCTTCTGAAGACGAAGCAATTTTTAGAGCAGTATTGCCATATCGTCCACCCAATAATTCTAAAAATTTCATCAAGTCGTTAAGACCGACCTGTCCCTGTTCAAGGGCTTTTTGCAATTCAGGGCCGCTTCTGCCGGCGGCCTGAGCAAATAACGTGAATGTTCCCGGCAATCTTTCCGCAATCTGATTCAGTTCTTCAGCACTAACCTTTCCCTTGGAAAAGACCTGCGTCAGGGCGAGCAGGGCACCATCAACTTGTTCTGCATTGCCTCCAGTTGCCTTGACGGCTTCTGACATCGCCCTAAAAGCGAATGCAGAATCATTGACAGTACCACCGGCTCCAAGCACAGCAGCACTCAGTCGCGTCAGACCCCTAGTGGCCTCTGCCTGAGGAATGTTGAGATCACGAGTAACCGAAGCAGCGGCTGCAATTGCCCTGTTATAATCATCTTGATTGCCAACAATTCCGCGCAAGGCAATTTGCAGCTTTCCAATCTGGGCTGCATAATCAGCCGTGCCAGCAATCTGCTGCCGGAACATTCCAAGCTGGGCGCCAGCAGCAGAACCAGCGAATGCGCCGCCAACAATTCCCAGGGCTGGTATCGAAGCGCCAAGAGCAGCGCCACCTAAGCCACCGAGGAAACCTTCAGGACCACCAAAGATGCCACCAGAGATCACGGCGCCAGCGGTTTGGACAGCTTGGCCTGGTGTGATACGACCACGACGGCGGCGTTCTCGAGCATCAAGCTGACGGTCAAAAGCGGCAAGCTCATCATCAAAGGACTTTTGCCTTTCACGACCCTCACGATCCAGGCCTTCAAGCAGCTTTTCAATGTGCAAATCATCGTATCTAGACTGTATTTCGGCTCGCTGAACGCGAGCGTTTTCGTAAATCTTATTTACATCATTCAGCGATCTTTCAATTGCCTCTTCCGCCCTACGAGCAGCTTCAGGGAAGGGCTCTGGACCGATCGGCCGTGCGTATGCCTGCTCTTGAACGCGAATGCGATCTGGCGTGCGAGCGCCACGGGCGATCATTGCACCGGTGGCAGGATCTCGGAAGCCGCCAACACCAGGCGCCATCGGGCCCTGAGTGCGGTAGTACTCCTGGATCGTTTCCAGCTTTGCAGCTCGACGCTCTGCCCCGGCCTGGGCAATGTTCAGACGGTTGAACGCTTCGGCGGTCCCAAGCAACTCAGTGCGCAGTTCTCGTTGAACTGCTGCCATTTGCATCGAAACACGGGTGTAATCCGCACTTCCTCTTTCAACATTGTTCAATTGCGCGGACAGCTCAGATAACTGCTGTTCGAGCGCTGCGGTTGTATTAGGCAGATCAGGTAGCCTTGATGGATCTGCATAGCCAGCAGTGAATTCGCGGCTTTGATATGCGCGAAAGCCTGCGATAACATTTGCTCGACCGGTTCTTCCGGCTTGCGTCATCGACAGAAGCTGAATTCTTTCCAGTGTCTGCAGATACTGTTCGGAATCAAAACGCAATTCCGCCATGCCACGGCGAAGAATCGAGATTTGGCTTGCAAGACGCTCCGGTGTTGCACCAAAGCCGGCCGTCAGGGCGCGACTGAATTGCTGGGCCTCGGTGGTGAGGCCGGTCAAGCGGGTGCGAGCAGTCTCGATGTCTCGGCCGAGCTGAGCGAACGCGGACGACCCGGGCCTGGTCTGCTGCTGAAGGGCACCAAATGCCTGAATCTGACGACGCAATGCATCTGCATTGCGCTCCGACGCAGACGTGGAGGCAAGAACGGCTTGCCGCTGCTGATCAATGGCGGCGGTAGTGCCGCGCATTTCAGTTTCAAGCCTATTTATGTCGTCGTTAAGCCTTCTATATGTCGCGCTATTGATGTCAGCCTGCGTCTTGAGACCGCGCAACGCCTCAAGCTGACCCTTGATCAACTGCTCGCTGCGAGCCGAAGCATTGCTGTATTCGTTAATGCTGCGACGAACGCGTTCAATGGCAGAAGTAGTCGGCCCATCAAGAGTCTTCTGCAGATCCTTGAAGGCGCTGCTGACCTTGTCGAGGCCCTGCAGACCTTCAATGCCAAGGCGGACCAGGATGTCGGTGATCTGCCTAGGCGCCATCCTTGTTCTCCTTGGCGAGCTCGGTGAGAGCGGCTGCTTCCATTACCCGCAGCCCCTCCATCATCTCGAGGCGATCATCCACCGAGTATAGATCCAACAAGCCGCCTGGCATCAGAAGCACCTCGTATTTCAACCCGAGGTAGCCCGCCATTGTTGTATTCCATTGTGTTTGCATTCGTAAAAACATCATCACAGTATCCCAGTTCTCGTCCCACACCTCAAATTGTTCTTCCTCGAACTCCTCCGGCTCTGCGGGGAGAACAATGCCAAATGCGGCAGCATCTTCCCCGCTTTTATCTTCTACACGCTTGCCGCCTTTTGTCCAAAAAATGGCGGCCTCTTTTAGTTTCCCGCTTTTGCTCCATCAAAGGTTTCGGTATATGCTTTGAGCACACCCCGAATCCAATAAGGATCGTCAGAGAATTCTTTCAGCGCTTCCATCGAGAACGGCACTTCCTTGCCGTCTTCGTCGGTGATTCCGTCCCATCCAAGCACTACAGACTTGAGGAGCTGCAGGTCGCCCTTTTCGGACAGCTTGCTGAACTCGCTGCGTCCAAGGCGCTTAAATACAACGTCGAACGTACTGGAATCGAAGGTGCCCCCGTCGCTGGGCTCTTCGACGGTAACGGGCCATTTGAAAGTCTTGACCTTTTTGCGGACAAACGCCATTGATTGGAAGGCACTGCTCACCAATCATACACGCAATAAAAAAGGGGCGACCATGGCGCCGCCCCTCTTGAATTGGCCTGCCTGCCGAATCAAGTGTAAACAATGCTGAATTCGTCATTACCGCTTGTGCTAGGCACAGCAGTGTAAGGAATGTTCAGCATGTGAATGCCGTCCTGATCGCTGTAGGACACGTCGCCAATATCGATCTTGGTGGAGGCGAAATCGACGATGTTGCCAGCGGTCTGACCGTGCTGGAACAGCAGGTTGCCCAGAGTGCCATCGGTCAGAGCAGCAGTGAAGTAGTTCTTGGTGGCCATGGTGACGGCCTCGAGAACCACGGTGCCAGTGGCAGCGCGATCGGTCAGAAGCACCTCTTTGGTGCAGCCGACGAGCTCGCGATACACCAGGGTATTGCCCATGTCGAACGTTACAGACTGCAAACAGCCGGCATAGGACAGCAATTGGAAGTCTGTGGTGTTTCCGTTCTTGAACACCAGAGGAGTGGCCTGGTTGGCATAGGTCACGGCCGGCAGAGCGGTGTCTGTCGGTGTGTTGTAAATGCCAGTGAAGGTGAAATCGATTGTTGGAATCTGGCCAACGGTCCCGTTAATGGTGAAAGTTCCACGAGCACCGGTAACCTTATGCAGAACACCATCAATGTTGTAATAGATGGTGCAGCTGCTAAAGGAAGAGCTCACCGGGGCGTAGGTGACGCTTGTGGTGGCAACGATCGTCTCACTCAGGCCGCAAGCCTTCAGGGCCTTGCCATAGCGAGGAGCGGTGCCAGCGGCGCCAGACCCGGCCAATTCCACACTGAAGGTGCATTCCACCCGGGTGTTGGCTAGGAGCTGCTCCGATGCGCCCATGTAAGGACGAATCAGATCGCGGCTGACAACGTCACTCTGCAGAGGAGTGATGTTCAGATCCCTCACCAGCACCGCGTCGGCGCCGTCTGGAGTCGGATCCGTCCCGTAGGTCGATTCCGTCTCCAGCAGAATCAGACGCTTGCGAGTCAGAAGAGCCATTGGAAATTACCTCTTGGGTTTCAGGGGGAGCGGTCCGTTCAACAAGGACGCGGACGCCAGTTTCGGGATCAAGGATGTAGGAGCCACCCTGCCCATGGAACTCATCAATCATGGTAGTCGCCTCAGGTTGAAAGATCGCCCACTGAAGTGCGGTAGCGAATAATGTAAATAGAAAAGATAACACCAACCGGTTGGTCGGCATCTTGCATTGTGAACTCTGTCTCCCCGGGCTGAACATCAATCGCTAATCCACCAAGGGTGAGATCGGCCATAATTGCGGAATGCGCTGCAGCAATAATTGGATCCGCGAGTTGATCGGGAATCTCTCCGCGAACAATTACAGCAACTCTTACCTGCATCGAGTGATCGAGCGTCGGCAGAGAGGTGTTCTGCTCGACATCATTCCTGACCGGTTCCACGATCACCGCCGGGGACTCGCCCCGGGCCAATGGAGTCACCCTGCTGCGATAGACAGTCGCATTAAGGCGACTGGATCGCGTTAGCGTTGTTTTGATGGCTTCAAGAATCTTTTCGCGTTTCGTAGCCATCAATGAACCTCGGAGACGACAATGCGACCACGCTTTAAGCTGATGTCATTATTGGCGCTATGATTAGCAACCATTATGGAAACTTCGTCATTAATAGCCATATTGATCATCCAAGTTGTAACTAATTGCGCTTCATTGCCACTGCTTGCAGCGAAAGCGCGACACTCCGATTGATCGATTGCTGTTCCGTTTTTCGCGAGCTTCAGGCCTAACACTTGATTGTTTCCAGCAGTAGCATCAATTGTTGCAAAGACTTGCATTAGCTGAGCAGATCCACTGGTATTTTTTATGCCGAATAAATCAGTGGTGCCAAGAGTCGTTCCTAGCGCCGAAGCGCTATCAAATGTGGCAGATAAGCCAGTAACTTTATAAACACCTTGAGTTAGGTTAGTAATAGTGCCGGTAGTACTTCTACTTGCCTGGCCCCTAGCGGCTGACAAATTGAGGTAATACGGCAAATCGTTCCAAGAACTAACGCCATTGCCCACTTTGAAACTGCGGGTATCGCTTTCAATCCCTACTTCACCATCAAGCAGGATGGGATTCACCGAGGTCCAGATGGCGGCCTGATCATGCCGCAACTGAAACCGAGAGATGCTGCTCATGCCCCGCCACCACTGAGAATGTTGCCATCAATGTAATCGGTACGGGCGGATCCTCCGTCGATGACTGGATTCAGTTGCTCAACGCCCAGATCATCGATTTCCGCATCGGCTCCATTGCTATTCATAACGGTACTAGTTACTGATGTTTGAATATCCACGTCTCTTTGCAGGCTTATCTGAACAAATACACCATCATGAACCAATTGCGTAGCGCGAACTGTATATGGAACGCCGTTAACACTCACCTGCGATCCATAAAGCAAATGCCCAAACTCTGACGCCGCGCAAGTCAGCGTATAGTCCGTGGTAATAATTTGATTGTCAATAATCATTTCGCTCGGCATATCGAAGATGCCGAGGCCAGAAATGGCGCCACTGACAACAGTGACGCCAAAATCTGCCGTATAAATAGCAGGATCGTCTACGATCACTGATACTTCTTGACGCCGAAACCGGTAACCGAAATGATCGAGCTAGCGGTGCCAGTCTCGGTGTGGATGTTCACGCGCACATAGCGCTTCACATCGTCTTTCGAGATGGTCACATGGCCGAGGTATGCCGCGTTGGCAATGTCGGTAAAAGCACCGCCGGTGATGGCTTCGTAGCCACTACCACTCGCGTCGCTGTGCTCCAGGCGCACCGAGAAGCCAGCAGAAGCGCCAGCAGCCGTTGCATGCATCGAGAACACGACGTCGCCGTCGTAGCCCATCAGGTCGACACCGCTGCCAGTGCCAACACCGGTGACGGTTGCGGGAGCATAAGCGCTGAAGTGCTGCAGCGCTTCAAAATTGCGTTGGCTCAGAGCCATGGATCAGTCCTCCTGGGAAAGTGGTTTGATGGTGCGACGCACAGCAGGCTTCTTCACCTCTGGTGCGGGCATGGGGCAAACAGGCTCTGGAGGCGCAGGTGCCTCGCAGCGCACAGCTCGACTGAGGCCAACCAAGAGCTGGCCTTCACTCTCGGAGAGGTCGAGCACCTCACCGGTTGCCCGGGAGGTGCCGCGAACCATCACGTCAGTGGTCAGCTTGAACCAGCTCATCAGGCGTTGCCAGAGCCGAACACGAAAGCACCGGGGTTGCGAACACCAAAGTCCACATCCTGGAAAGCCACGATGCGAGTGGTGCCCTTGGTGCTGTTGCTGTAGGGATCGACGGTGATGTCGACGCCGGACCAGAAGCCGAAGATGGCCTGGCTGAAGTCGCCGAAGATCACGTTCGAGCCGATCAGCTGGTTCGACACGCGAGCGCCGTAACCGTTGACCTCGTTGTTCTCCCAGATGAACCGCTCGCTGTTGGTGTTGCGCAGGGTCTGCTTCAGAGCACCGCGAACGTGAGCGTTACCCACATAGAACATCGAATCCACGTCCAGGTTGGCCACCGAGACGGTGGTCTCCATGTTGACGTAGTCGGCGAAGGTGCCGAAGTAGTAGGTGGTGCCGTCGATGGACTTGTTGGTATCAGCGTTGCTGGCCAGGGCCTCCGAACCAACACCGGTGATGTTCTTGATACCCAGCAGAGCGGAGGAACCACCCAGGCCGTAGATGCCGGAGTAGTCGATCGCCAGGGCGATGGACTCAGCCAGGTCAGCGCGAACCATGGCCTCGACATCCATCGAAGCCTGCTGCATCAGGCGACGGGTGATGTCAACGAAACCGCCCAGCGACTTGGGGGTCATCGAGATCTGACCCAGGGTCATTGCGCTCTCGGTGACGGCGACGTCCTCACCCACCCAGTAGGCAGTGGTGGCGCCGGTCTTCTTGGGGATGTCCACGTTGCCGACCAGGCCGGTCAGCGTGGTGACATTCAGGCCCAGCAGAGCGGAGCGGTTGCGAACCAGATCGATGAACGAACCGGTCAGCAGCTGGGTGTCGACCAGGTAGCCACCGGCGGTGGCGGTGCCGACGTTCTGGGAGCGAACAGCAGGAGCGGAAAGCACATCCCAGGGCATCACAACGCCCTTGGCAGCGCGGCCGAGCTTGCCTTCGGCGGCCTTGGAGCACTCGATCTCGAAAGCAGCAGCTTCACGAGCAGAGCGGTCGGTGGGATCAGCCAGGTGACGGATCACGTTCATCAGGCTGTAACGCTTGACCTCTTGCTGGGTCAGGCCGATGGCAGCGGCGCCGTCATCGTGAATGCGGCCCTGGAACTCCTTGCGGCTGCGGCCGAGTTGGGTCAGGACGGCCTCGCGAGCCTGATCGACAGAAGCGTCGTCGTTGATCAGCTTGTCAGCCAGCTCAGCGCCGACCTGATGCTGTTCGCACATAGCGCGAATGGTGGCAACCCGATCGCGCTCAGCAGCCCGAGCGGCGGATTGCACCTCTTTGATGTCGATGGATTGTTCCATTGTTGAGGGCACAGGTTGTTTTTCAGTACCGCGCTCGGCGGACTGCTCGTGGTCAAGCATAACGTCAGCAGCTTCTACAACATCAAGGGCACGTCCGAGGCCAACCGATTGATCAGCCGGAACGCTTACAGATGATACTTCCAACACATTCCATTTTGTAACAAGGAAGTCACCATCTGACGATTCGCGGACATCTGCAATTTCATACGCAAAAGACACATTGCGAACGATTCCTGCTTCGATGTCACGGCGGCGCTTGTACTCTTCGGTGCCCTTCTCCATTGTGTTCGGGCTCCACTTGACGGTCGCATAAAGCCGGCGGTCGTCGCCCAGCCAGGCTTTCTCGGCCACGCCCAGCACCACATCGCGGTTGTGGTTCCACAGCCAGGCACCGCCGTCGTTCATTCGGCTCAGGTCCATCGACTCAGTGTCATGCACCAGCACCTCACGCCCCCACCAACGCTCCACCGGAGCCTCGGAGCTGAACGAGAAGGTCAGCCGATCGTCAGCCTTCTCCTCGACGCGCATGCCCTGAGCGACCTCGCGCTTCAGGCCTTCCTTGTTGATCCGCTTCAGATCAAGTTTCATGACACGCTCCCCGGTGGCCTCCTCGAAAAGCATTGGCTGGTAGTCGTTGTCATCCAACCACTGCCTTGCCTCGGATACTGTAAAGCGAGAGGCATCAAATCGAATTGCTTGTAGGCGAACGGGATCGCCTTCGTTGATGCCATAAATTGCGTCGATTCCAGCGCCGAAGTCATCGTTGACGCGGCGGAAGCGCTCGAACATGTCCGGGTCGAGCAGCCGAGCTGCGTGCTCGTTCGGGTAAGGCCGCCCCTCCTCGCCATCAATCGGTTGGATCTTGGTGAGTGTGCTGAACCGGTGGCCAACCATCACCTCGGTTGCCTGCCCCTCGCGGTAGACGCGGATCAATGCGGCCGGGTCCTCTTCGGTGGCCTCGATGCTGAACTCGCTGTCAGGCACACCCAAAGTGCCTTCGCGCATGATGTGCTCGATTCGTCCACGAGCGCGACCGCCGCTCGAGTTCCAGCTGACAAAATCTCCCTCTTTCAGTTCGTCGGGAGCGGCGCGAAGTTCCATAGAGCGTTCTTGTGCTGCCTTGATGCTATCGGCCTTCGCATCACTCCACCTTTTACCTGCATCACCACCCCAGGCGGCCCATGCAACGCGGCCCGGCGATGGATAACCATCCTCATCAGGACTGAAGCCCTGACCCTGCTTGTCCACCTCGTGGCGAGCGAACCAGGCCGACATCGTGATCACGGTGTCAGCACTCAGCTCGTCACCGCTCAGGATCTGCCGGGCCCGGGTGGCGGCCACATCGGTGCCACCATCGCGCCCCTCTTCTTTCCATGCCTGATAGCGCTCAGCCTCCTCGCGCATGCCCTCGGTGGGCATCAGGTCGATCTCGACCCCGTTGACCTCAGCCATCTTTCTGTGCGCGAGCAAGGTTGGACAGGTCAGACCGTAGCCGGACCGGCTGGCCCAGATCATCGATCAACGGATCACTGACTGGAGGCTCGGGCTCAGGCGCCGGGTCGGGAGTGCCGGCCATCAGCCCCAGCTCCTCCTTGATCTCATTCTCTTTTGCAATCGTAGTAACGGTTTCCATGAAATCGTTACCGGTGTATTCCATGATTTGCTCTGCATGCGTCTGAAGCTGCAGCGCACGGGCCATCTCTAGGGCCTTCATCTCCTTCGCCGGATCCACCCAGCTCCATGCCCGGGCCTGCCAATGCGGGGCGTTGTACCGCTCCGGCCTGGTCCACACATCCGAGAACATCGGCATCGGCAAGTCGGTGAGGGCGGCGGCCATCAACCACTCCTCGAACACACGCTGGTGGAACTGCTGGATCAGCATCGACTGGATCACGCGCCAGTGATCACGGTCTTCAAGGATGCTCAGCCGGCTGCTGCTGTAATTGGACTCGCTGAAATCCTTGCTTAACGTTTCGTAACTGCAGCCGAAACCAGCAGCGAATCGCCTGGCCAGATTCCTGACCACATTCTCGTATTGGTTGTCATCGGGGCCGAAGTCAGGCGGGATCGCCGTCTCGCCCGGCATCAGGAAGTTGTAGCTGCCAGGCTCGGTGTTCCACAGCCGCTTGTCGCCCTCGAGCGCAGGTGAGCCATCGCTTTCACGGCTCCCGAAATCGTCAGGATCTGATGTTTGGATCCACCCAAGGCTGTTTGCCTGCACCCGCTTGCGCGTCCAGTGAGCCTCCTCGTACTTGCCGAGGTTCCAGCTCGTGGTGATCACCGGCGCGAACCAGGGAACTCCCCTTGTCTGACCAATGCGGTCAGGCATATAAATATGAATGAAGTCTTCAGCATCAATAAACAGATGCTTTTCGGTTCGCTTCTGATAAGTGCCGAGCTCAGCGTCCCCCGGGTGCTTCACCAGCAGGGCGTAGCGCGTCGGCCGCCCCCACTCATTCAGCTCGACGCCCATCCGCCAGTAATGCCCTGGCCGGTCGCTGAAGCCGGTGTAATCGTCATCGATCTGATCGGCCTCGATCAGCTCAAGTGCCAGCGGCACCCTGCTCTTACCCATCCGCTGACGCACCAGCCGCACGCCCACCTCACCCGATTCAGGCAGTGAGCCCACGATCGCCATCTCGATTGCGTGGAAGCTCATCTTCCCGGTGACATCGCAGCTATCGGCCCGGCACCATTGCCGCCACCCAGCCGACATCGCCACATTGCGGCGATCATCCTTCTCGCGCCCATCAGGCCGCATAATCTGCGGCTGCATCTGGATGCCACGCGGGCCGATCACATTGACCTGGGTCGTCCGCTTCGCCTGCCGGGCGTAGGGGTTGTCCCTGACCAGGGCCCGGCTGCGATTCCGCAGCACCTTCAGGCTGCCGCGCAGCTCAGCGTCGGCGCTGGTGTTCGGAGCCAGAAAATCAGCCGTGAAGCGATTCCACCTGGCCGCGTCGTACATGCGACGACCGCCGAGGCGTTTCAAAATCCAGGTGCGGAGTCCCATTGATCAGTGGAAGCGGATGTAAAGCGACCGACCATCGCCTTTGCCATTGGCCACGTTCTGCGCGAGCTGTTCCCGCGCCACGTCAGCCTTCAGCCGATCGCGCCACTGAATCAGTTGAGACAGCTCAGCACGCTTGACCATTCGGCCGCCTGACGCGGTGCCGATTCGATATTCTTGCGCACCTTCTGCCAAAGCACGAATTGCTGCTTCGACATTGGCCAGATCGATCTCAGCCTGGCTGCGAAGATCAACAGCAGTCGCTGAACCGGCATAAACAAGAGACGGCAGAACAGTGAACTGTCCGGTGCGCACGGTGGTCGGTGCGCCACTGGTAACTGCCACCGCCTGGTAGTACCACTGCCCACTGGCAAACGCAGTCGTGGTTGCAGAACTCAGGGTGAACGACCAGATCCCAGAGCTCAGCGTTCCCGATGCCGTCGCGCCACTTGCAGCATTGGTTCTAAGGTAATACGACAGCGTACTAGCAGTCGGCGCAAGATCATCCGTCCATTCAACGGCGTCTCCAGCGCGTATTTCGGATGGAAATGCCATTGCCAGGCTGGATTTTGCGCAAGTCTAGCCCTATCAACCTAAAACATTGAACGCCTTGCGGCTCTTCCGCGCAGGCACAACCGCCGGCTCGCCCTCGATCGGCCGCACCGCACGCTCGAACTGATCCCAGATCGTGCGCCTGTCGTAGAGCTGATACAAGCGATGCAATGCAGAGTACGCATAAACTAGCTCGTCAAGCGCCTCGTTTCGAGCGCTACTCTTCTTCATCCACACACGCTGCGGATACCCGTTCTTGTATCGCAGAACCTGTTTCTCAGCGGTGAGTTCCTCGAAGTACTCTGTTCCGACAGTGGGATAAAAATGCAAGTAACCAGCACCTTTCTCATTGTGCTTAAGCCTGCCAAACAGCAGTGACTTCACCGTGTCCGATCCGACCGGGAACACCTGGGCGCCCTTCTTCACCACCTGGCCCTTGCGGTTCAGGTCGACCTTCGATGGCTTGCCCAGCGGTGGCTTGCCCTTGGTGCTCATGCCCTTGATCGCGATCACACCATTCGCCATTCGCTCCCGGGCGTAGGAATACACCTCTGCGGTGTGGTGGCCGCCAGAGTCGATCGCGCAGATGCTGATCTTCATGTCCACGCCGTCTTCGGTGAGGAACGGTTTCGCCATCACCTCATCAAGCTGCTGCCACACCTCGGCTCGAGCAGGGTCGCCATAGAGCTTCGACCGATCGATCAGCCATGCCTCCTCATCACGGCCCCAGCCCCACACACTCAGGCTCAGCCGGTCGTCCTGGACGTCACAGCCGATCGTCAGCGCCAGCACCTGCGACGGCACCACAAGATGCTCATACTCCTCCTGAGATGCACGCTCGGCCAACGCCTCTGCACCGATCTTGCTCGCGTACTCGTCCTCCCAAACCTCACCCAAAACAGTATTGACAAACGTTTTCAACTGCTCTGCGTCGTTCTTCGCATCAAGGAATTCTTCGACCAGATTCGACCACGTTGCATTAGGGCTATACGAATATGCTGCCCAAATGTGAAAGCTCACGTGCTTTCCATTGCCAGGAGCAGTTGGCCGCCATTCGCCGCGCTCCACCATCCATCGCTTTTTCGCATGAGGGATCATCACGCCACATGCCTCGCAGCAATATGCAGCAGTTGACGGATCGCCATCGGTCCAGCGCATGTTCGTCCATTTCAGATACTGCATATGCCCGCAATCCGGGCAGGGCACGAAATAGCGGCGCTGGTCGCCCTGCAGGAACATCTTCTCGATCCTGCTGAAGTCCTTGATCGTCGGTGTCGACCCGGCCACGATCGTCCTGTTCCAGTAGTACTCCGTCCGGCGGATGCCCAGCTTGATCTGGTCGCCCTCAGCACCGGCCGATTGCGGGTAGCCATCGGTCTCGTCGAACAGAACGATCCGGCGGCTCACGCGACGGAAGCCACGCGGGCTGTTGGCGCCAACCATGCTGAGCGTCCCGCCCGGGAACTGCTTCTGAAGGATCGTGTTTGCTCCGTCCTTCGCCTTGGCCTCGCTCACCAGGCCACGCAGGCATGGGGTGTCCCGCAGCATCGGCGCGATTTCTTCTTTCGAGTACCCCTGCGCGTCTTCGATCGTTGGCTGCACCAACATGATCGGACAAGGATCCTGGTGGATGTGAAACGCAATCGTGTGGTTTAAGATTTTGCTGTAGCCAACGCGAGCAGATTTCATTAGCGTTATCTGCTCGATTTTGGGATCGGTGATCGCGTCCATGATGCCCTTCTGGTAGGGCAGCGTTCGCCACCGGCCGCCCTCAGCGCTGCTCTCCACGCTCAGGTAGGCATACCGATCGGCCCACTCACTTAGCGACAGCTTCTCTGGTGGCTTGAACGCTCGAAGCGCCGAACATGCAACTGATTCGATCGAAGCCATCAGCCTTCCTCCTCGCCTTCTGCGGCCAGATCTTCGAGCGTCTCTCGAACGATGTCATCTAAAACGGTGATCGCATCCGTATCGAGGTCTGGAATACGCTGTTTTGCCTTTGTCGGAATGCCTAAGATTTTTGTTCGTGCTAATGTCACAATTTCTATCCATTTTGCCTCAATTTCCTCAGCTTTTACTAATAATCCTTCTTTTTGCTTGCGTTCTAGCTCAAGCAATTCGGCCTTCAGGTGCTCTGTTCTGGCTCGAGATTCGTCGTATTCGGGAATCCCTTCCTCTGTCCGACCCAATCGTTCCTTCGGAGCCTGACGCTCTGAAAGAGGTCGCAAAACGGGTCGCTCAGCGCCTGGGCCAGGTGGCTTAGGGCCGATCCCCACTCGCTTTTGGGTGTTTCGGGCCCATTCATCCCTCATTGTCTCGGAATTGACAAGGATCCGACCATCGACGCCTGTTTTGGTGGTTAGACGCCCTGTCTTGACCGCTGCATAGACGGCTTCTTTGGTGACACCAAGTGCTCGAGCAGCTTCCGCTCTTGTGATCATTGCCATGTCAATGATTCTATCCTTCTAGGTAGCCCAGGAGTCAATAGTTCGTGGTATAGTGTTCGGCTTTTCGATTTTGCCGAATGCGGCTACGCGTATAAATGTATATAGCGAAACAACTTTTGCGGGCTGTGCCTAGCCGAATGTTGCGATTCGAATAACCT
>Ga0129333_10000129_pt1 | contig 49740 bp, 36 predicted proteins | sample CPB6_08_DNA_FD_94474 | JGI IMG/M metagenome (GOLD analysis project Ga0129333, IMG submission 94474) | Freshwater to marine salinity gradient microbial communities from Chesapeake Bay, USA - CPBay_Sum_0.6_0.8_DNA | ecosystem: Environmental > Aquatic > Marine > Coastal | place: USA: Chesapeake... | reverse complement strand
GAAAACCTTGACTACGCCGGGGACTATGGAAGAGCTACAAAGGCTGCTAGTGATCTTATTGGCATCATAGATAGACTTGACACTGGTGCCCTAAATCCTGATGCAATACGAAATGTCCGTGAGAGTAGCCGAGAGCTTGGCCGAGTTGTGGCAAATCTTCCGTTCGCATTCGGAGAAGATGCAGAGAAGATTCGGTTCTCTGACGTGCCTCCAGCCCTCCGGGATCTCATCAAGGACATGATTACCAAGGTTGAGGCCAAGATCGGTACGGAAGACGCCGCAATTGCCACTAAGGATATTAAGTCCTTCATGTCTGGTGGGGATTTCTACAGCCAAAGCGATATCTCATCGCAGATGGCGAAGCTGCTGAGATTACTTACCTAAAAGATAAAAAAATCGTACAACTAACCGTGTGAAAACCAATGTACAATTCAGTATTAGGTGGAGTGCCTCCACGCCTTGCGCGGTTGGGAGTCCCTCGGCCTTTGACTGATCAGCTAGGGACTGGGAAGGTCCCAGACCCACGACTGCCCTGTAGGAGGGACAGTGGACCGAATCAAAGAGCAGATGGATCAGCTCTCAGAGCTTGACGACGATCAGGTCTCAGAGCTCCAGAGTCAGATCATCACTGAGTTCGAAACGGTCGAATCTCAAGATCCCACTCCGCAGACAGTTGACGCTATGACGTCTCTTGCCGACATGCTTGACACAGTTCGTTCTGAGGTCAAGCGCCGCGAGGTTTTGGCAGCCGAGCTTGCTCAGAAGGCTGCTGAGGCTGCAAGTCGTGTTCACGGTCAAGACGGCGACACAGAGGAAGGTATGGAAGAAGAAGGTATGCCGATTCCAGAAGAAGACGCCGAGATGGCGATGGATATGGAAGAGGAGATGCCTCCTGCTCCAGCAGACGAGGCCCCAGCCGAAGAGGCTCCCGTTGAGGAAGTCGTTGAGGTTGAGGTTGAGGAGGAGCCCATGCCAGAACCCGAGTCCGAAGAGGACAAGGAAGAGGAGAAGATGGAGATGTCCATCGTTTCCGAAGCGTCAGCCGATGCGGATAAGACCGTGGAGCTTTCGACAGAAACAACAATTGAGGCCAATGCAAATGCAGAGGCTTCTGTGCAGGAAACCATCACCGATACAGAAAACCCAACCCTGGAGGCACCCGTGACCGCCGCTGCTGAGAATGCAGATAACCTCAATATCGAGGTTCCGGCTGACCGTCGCCCAGTTACACAGGTCTCTGCCGCACCCGTGGCGATCACGGCTGGTGCAGACATTCCTGGGTACACGGCTGGCAGCCCACTAAGCGACATGAATGCCGTGGCTGAGGCCATGGCAAAGCGCTTGCATGCGCTTCGTCGCGTCAATGGTGGAGATGGAGAGCAGCACATCGTTGCTTCTCTCACAACCACCTTCCCCGAGGAGCGTACCCTTGGGACAGATCCAGAGGAGAACTGGACAAAGGTTCAGAACGTCGTTGGCCCTGAGGCCCTCGTCGCTTCTGGTGGCCACCAGGCTCCGTTCGAGGTTCGTTACGACATCTTCGGGTTCGGTACCACAAACCGTCCCGTTCGTGACGCACTTCCGCGTTTCCAGGCAGATCGTGGCGGCATTCGCTACATTCTGCCGCCCGTCCTGTCAAGCTACGACAATGCTGTCGGAGTCTGGACAGCTGCAAATGATGCAGCTGGATCTCCTGACCCGGCAACAAAGGCAAGCCTGACAGTGGCTGCTGCTACCGAGACCACAGTTGCTACAGATGCTGTGACTCTCCAGATGCAGTTCGGAAACCTCGCAACACGCGCCTACCCAGAGCTAATTGCTCGTCACAACGAGCTTGGCCTGATTCAGCACGCTCGCGAGGCCGAGCAGTACCTGCTCAGCAAGATCGCCGCTGGTTCGACAGCCGTGACCACATCAAGCCTCATCGGCTTCGGTCGCGACTTCCTAGTCCAGATCGCTCGCGCTGCAGTTGCGTACCGCAGCCGTCATCGCCTTGAGCCAGACGCTTCCCTTCGCGTCATTGCCCCTTCATGGGTCAAGGATGCAATGGTTGCCGATCTGACTCTGGCAATGCCTGGTGATGGCACGATGAACGCTGGATCTGAGATTGACGGATACCTGTCTTCTCGCGGTGTTGTGATGTCCTACTCACTAGACCAGAACGTCTACGGCACTCAGAGCACAGGAGCTCTCAACGAGTTCTCTGACTCCTTCACTTGGTACATGTTCGCTGAGGGAACATTCCTGTTCCTTGACGGCGGAACACTGGATCTCGGAATCATCCGCGACTCCAGCCTCGTCGGAACCAACGACTACAAGATGTTCGTTGAGACCTTCGAGGGTGTTGCCAAGGTCGGAATTGAGTCGCTTGCAATCACCTCCACCATCAGCATTAATGGTGTGGCTGCCGCTCTACGCGACACCACAGGTGGAGCAACAGCTGCGGCCATTGAGTACTAAGCCGAACTAATCAGCTAACACGCCAGAAGCCCGCAAGAGGAGATAAGACATGCCATTCAGAGGATACTTTCCTCCACCTGAATTATCGCCAGCCTCTTGCGGGCTTCTGAGCGTAGCTGAGGTTATGACTCACACTGGTAGTGAGTATGACGAGCGTTGGATTAGAGGATTCGATCACGAATTTGATACTCTTCCTAGCGTTCGTCTACTCACAACCAATGACGAGACAGTAACTGATGGAACCCTGTACGACGGCACAAAAAGCGACAGGTATAACACATACATACCTTTCTTTGTTGAGGTTGAAGACTTCAGATCTACATTCGACCTTCCAGGAGAAGATCGGTTCAAGAGAGTCAAGAAGCAGCTTGAGGCGGCTACACAAAAAGCTGTCGAAGTTGAATTCTGGGACGGAAGAGCTGCTCTTGGAGACGGAAATGCCAATCTATTCCTAAGCAAGGCAAGCGCTGCAACCGAAGCGGCAAGCGGAGCTTATCCTCCTGATATTGCCCTTATGTATCTTGAGCAGTCTATCTCCAACTCACCAACGGGAGAGAACGCACTCATTCACATGACAAGAGATGTTGCGTCGTACCTAGGATCAAGCATTCTCCACAAGGAAACAAACGAAACTGGACCACACCTAATAACACGTCTTGGCACAAGAGTTGTTATTGGATCTGGATTCTCTGGAAAAGGACCTATCGGAGCCACCGGAGCAGCAGCCAGTGCCACAAACAAGTGGATGTACGCAACAGGTCGCGTAGACGTTCATCTTGGAAAGATAGAAGTTATCAACGATAACTTGGCTCAAGGAGTTGATGCTACTATTAACGATATGCGGATCAAGGCTTACAGGCCAGCTGCAGTCACATTTGATCCAAGCATTCACTATACAGTCAGAGTGACTCTACCAACTTCATAAATTAGCGACATTAAAGTTATAGGAGATAGAAATGCCCACACAGGACTACGCGGCGAGCGTCCAAGGTGTGGCGATCCGAGTCACAAGACTGGACGCCGCTGGAAACCTGCTGAACTCCGCAGGGGACAGCTACACCACTTCGGCGTTTATGCGTGCATCTTTCACCCCCGAATATGAGGAGGGTGACGAAATCGTTGAGAAGTCTGCGGACGGCACAGTGTGCGTGTCTTATAAGGCTCCCGACACCATGAAGCGGATCACGATGGAGCTTGCCATCTGTGAGCCAGACTCAGAGCTAACAGCGCTCATTTCAGGAGGTCTGCTTCTTCGCAAGAACTTCGGTACGTTTGCATCACCAGACAATAAGAGCATCGGTTGGTCAGCACCTTCAGTTGGTGATGATCCCACAGGAAATGGCGTTGCTCTTGAGGTTTGGTCCTTCGCCGTCAAGGATGGACGCCGCGCATCAACACTTCCCTACTTCCACTGGGTCTTCCCCTACTGCCGTCTACGTCAGTCCGGTGACCGCGTGATTGAGAACGGAATGCTTGCGACAACGTTCGAGGGCTACGGCCTTGGAAACGTTACGTTCGACACTGGACTAGACGGACGTTGGGAGTGGCCAGTTGCCACCGAGCGCTCGTACTCATACGCTCGCTCTTCGTGGGCACCAACAGGTCTCAAGGGCTTCTACACATGGCACAAGGATCTTGCTGCCAGCGTGAACAACAAGTCCCTGACATCTAACATTGCAACTCTAACCACAACATCTGCTCACGGATTCTCCGTCGGCCAGACCGTGGTGGTCGCTGGTGTTGATTCGACCTTCAATGGTACGTACACAATCACAGCGGTTCCGTCAACAACACAGTTCCGCTACTCAAAGAACGCTACTGATGTTACATCTACTGCTGTCAGCCCAGTAGGAACAGCTGTTCGTCAGAAGGGCTACGCCGCTGTGACATCAATTGCTGGAGCATCCGACACAGCGTTCAACGTTCCTGGCAACGAGGATTACAACGCCGATCAGCCGATTGACTTCATCATCAATTCGGCGGTCGATCCAACCGCATAACCACCGAGTGGGGCGAGGAGCGTTCTAGTCTTCATTGACTTGGACGCTACTCGCCCCTCTTGATTAGTGAGGTAAGACGTGAGCAATCTGTGGACAACTGTAGAGAGTCTTGGTGACTACGCAGAGTCTGACTATGCATACGACGCATGCAAGACTGCTTCTTACCTTCTTTGGGCAATGTCTGGAAGAAAATACAGTGGGATTACCACTGTAACTGAGCGATATGTCTCCCAGTTTGATCCGTATTTCAGAACAGCCGGATCTGGATATAAGTACCTTCCAACCCTTATTGAAGGGAATGTCCAAAATCTTCCCGTAGGACGAGATTTAAGAGTCTACGGAAATGATTATCTTGGTGACGGAACTTCATCTCGCTCAAGAGTACGACTTCGCGGTAGAAAAGTAATAAAGATTCATACCGTTCGAGACAGAGACGGTAATGTAGTAGACCCAAAGAAGTACTACCTTGCTGATCACTCAACAATCTACGGCGCTCCGAATGCTAACTGGAATCCGTTCAATGTCGAAGTGACATATACATACGGAACTCCACCCCCATCAGCTGGGAGAGCTGCAGCAAAGCTGCTTGCCACCGAGCTAGTTAAAATGTATGAAGGCGACGACACCTGTGCGCTCCCCCAAAGGGTAACGAGCATTAGCAGGCAGGGAGTCAGCTACACCATTCTTGACAATCAAGACTTTCTAGAGAATATGCGTACTGGCATCTATGCCGTTGACATGTTCCTAAAGACAGCAAATCCAGACAAGGCACGAGCGAGAGCAAGAGTCTTCTCTCCTGATACAAACAGGGCTAGGCGTATATCTGCCAAGAGTCCAGCAATTCCACTGTCTTCGTTCGATTTGTATGTGACGACAGATGGTGGAGCAGTTCTCCTTTACCTAGATGAAATCGGAGGAGAATTCCTTCTTAGCGACACATCGTGGGTGCTGAGTCTTGTCGTATCAGACTGGGCAAATGAGAAGACTCAGACTGTAGCCAATTCGACCGTACTAGACACAGTTGACCAGACAATACGAGTATCGGCTAACTACTCTGACATAGTCTCAATAATAGGATCAAGAGACCCTGGAGTAATGGATCTTTTTGCCACTAGACCGGCTCTCGGCAATCCATCCATAGACGAAGTAATCAACCTTGTGTCAAGCAATGTTATCCTTCAGCTTGGCGAGCGAGTCTTGCCAATTTATACGGCGTAGCGATGAGAGAGAAGTGCCATGGCGAACGATATTGATCTATCTATAATATCGTCTGATGCAAAAGCTCTTACCGAATTTCTTCAAGAAATTTTGGATAGAGTAGAGAATGTCTACAACTCTTTTTTGATGCCTTTGCCCAGCCGTAGGTACTGGACACTAGGAACTCCTGCAGTTGACTGCGAACAGCTAGTTGTTTCTTTTATCCAAGCATATATTGGATCTCCTGGAGACGAAGCCAACGAGCCAAGACGCTGTCGCGATCCAAGAAGCGCTACAGTTCATGTAAAAGTTTCCAGGCAAGTTCCTGTTGTAGGTCCTAGCGGTCGTCCACCTTCTGCTGAGTCCATTCAACATTTTTCTCAGTTAGTTGGATATGACGCTTGGTGTTTGCTTGAGGGAGCAGCTTCTTTAGATCCGTGGGGAACTTCTGGGCCAGGGCTAGGAATTATCGCTACTGTGGAAACGGAGTCCCCTGAAGGGGGATTTCAAACCACTACTATGACACTCACGGCTGCGATCCCATAATGACTCGTGTAATTTTTCGAGAGCCCGCCATGGATTACTACTTAAATTCTCCTAGAGGAGAAGTAGGTAGGTATCTAGCCAGTAGAGGCAGACTTATTGAGGCTGCAGCTAAAGGTCAAGTAGGAGTCAGAACTGGAGCTCTAAGAGCTTCGATCCATATGAGACATCTTAGGGATTCTCGCGGTCAGTATATAAAAATTGGATCCCCTCTTCCATATGCACTTATGCATCACGAAGGGACCAAGCCACATTTAATTACTCCAAAAAGAGCAACTGTTTTAAGATTTGTAAGAAGAGGGGTGCTCACCTATGCACATCTAGTAAGACATCCAGGAACAAAAGCAAATAAGTACCTTACTGATAACCTTAGATTAATAAATAATTAGTAATGACTCAAATCGGGTCAATGACACATGAAGGAAAACTGATGACAACTAGATTCAAAGATTTTGGCAAGGGATCAAAGGTAAACAACATTCCACTTAAATTCAAGCTTCACAATGAAGAGTTTGAGTGCTATCCAGCATTGCAGGGGAAAGTTTTGCTTGAGATGGTATCAAAGTCAACGTCAGACGACACTTCTAATATGGCAGACAGCGTTCTTGGATTTTTTGAGAAGACGCTAAAGCCGGAAAGTTATGAGCGTTTTCAGACTCTTATAGAAGACCCAGAAAAGGTTGTAACTGTTGAAACTCTAGGAGAAATCACTTCTTGGTTGGTAGGAGAGTACTCCAACCGCCCTACACAGCAGCCAGAGGACTCCTCGAATGGGCAGTAGACATCTGGCCGTATGTGAATGGTAAGGCACTGATGAGCGGACTCAACTTAGCGTCGATGGAGTGTGATGACATGCTTGATGTCATTCATTTCATGCTGGAAGAGGACATGTTCGTTGGTTCGGCAGCCGAGATCGAATCAAAGTCCAAGACTAGAGAAACGATATACAGAATTTTCTACGATAGAAAATATCAATATGGAGTTTCCAGTAGCAGATCATCTTCATCAGACGCTGATAAAGATTTTTATGCAGACGGAACCTATATACCTTCTGATATAGAAAAAGAAGGGTTTCAAACAGATGAGATAATAGTTCCATTCGATCCAAGTGAGCCACCAATTCAGAAGACGCATAAACCTTATATTCCAGCAACAGAATTTAATGAAAACTCGCCTCAACCGTTCGGTCGTCTGATCGACGGACCAATAGGCGGATAGACGAGAGGAGGTGACAGTTCATGGCTATCGTAGGTGATGCTTATATAAAAGTTCATGCTGTCACCGACTCCGTCAGAGATGACATACAAAGGTCATTTAATTCGGCAGGCTCTGTTGCTGAAAACTCTGGAAGACAGGTACGAGAGCAGTTCAATAGAGGATTCTCTCGTGGAAGAGGTGGTGGTGGAAGCTCTGCCAGCTTTTTCTCCGACAAGTTAATGGCAGAAGCAGCTAGAGCAAGATTAGCTCTGCAAAATATGATTGCCATTAGCAATATTGTGGGTCCAGCCATCGTAGGAGTTGTGGGGGCAATTAGCTCTCTCGTATCTGGACTATTTGCTCTATCTTCAGCAGCTCTGTCGGCTGCTCCTTCATTGATTGTCTTGCCTTCAATTTTTACTTCTATTGCTCAAGCAGCTATAACGTTAAAACTTGCGTTTAGTGGAGTTGGGGCAGCATTCTCTGCAGGTCTAAAGGCTAAAGGTGGTGGAGGAGGAAGCGCAGGTCGTCAAGCGCTTGACAATGCAAAGCAGATTAAGGCAGCAGCAGACGCTGTTGCTCAAGCTCGAAAAAGACTTACTCAGATTATTAGGGAAAATGTTCAAAGAAGAATTGAGGCTCAAGAACAACTAGCCCAGGCAAACGAAAATGTTGCAGACGCTGTATTCAATGCCAGTAGAGCTGATCGGGACTATGCTGATGCCCAGATAGCTACTCGTAAAGCAGTTCAAGAACTCAGTGAAGCTCGCAAAGAAGCTATAGAAGACCTTCAACAGCTCAGATTTGAGTCAGAGGCAGCCTCCTTGGGGGAGAAAAAGGCTCGTCTAGAATTTGAAAAATCTCGCGATGCCTTGCAGAGAGTTCAAGATCTTCCGCCTAACTCCCGTGCTCGAAGAGAAGCAGAACTATCATTTGCTGAAGCAGATCTCAACTTGCGTCGTGCTATTGACAAGAATGCTGATTTAAAGAAAGAAGAGGCTGCTGCCACAAAAGCAGGAGTTGATGGTTCTAAGAAAGTAATTGCTGCACAAGATGCACTAAGACAAGCAAGAAGATCTGAAGAAGATGCTCTTAGAGGAGTTGTAGAGGCACAGAAAGAAGTAACAAGAGCTAGAAATGATGCAGCAAAAGCTGCAAGAAATATAGCCGAAGTAGAAAGAGAAAATGCCGAAAGACAGAGGGAAGCAGTAGACGATCTTAACGATGCTTTGAAAAATTTAATGGAAGCAAGAAAAAAGACATTTGCAGGGGGCGGTGGAGGTTCTGATGCATTTGCTCAGGCCATGTCAAAATTGTCCAAAGAAGCACAGGATTTTGTTAAATATCTTCTAAAAATCCAGCCAGAGTTTAAAAAACTTAGAGACTCTGCAGGACAAGAACTTTTTCCAAAACTTGAAATTGCTCTACAAAAACTTGTTGATCGACTATTTCCTGTTCTTAATCCTCTTCTCAAGGCGACTGGCGGCGTACTCGGTGATATAGCAATAGGGCTCGCTAACACTATTACTCAAGCATCAAACCTGAAGAGACTGTGGGATGTCTGGAAAACTGGAGACAGGCTTCTTCGTCAAATTGGAGTTGTAGTTGAGGAGCTGTATACAAGTTTTCTCGTTCTTCTTTCTGCTGCTAGTCCTCTAATTGATAAATTTGGTTCTTGGATAGAAAGACTAGCTGAGTCTGCCCGGATCAGTCTTCAAGTGAAGGAAGCAACAGGCCAACTTACGACAATGTTTGGGTCAGCTGGAAAAACTGCTGCTCAACTAGGGACGATTTTTAAGAATATCGGCGGCGCTCTTAAAAATATGTTTGATGCCTCTGTTGGCCCAGGGAGTGGGGGTCAGCTTCTCTTAGACACATTTGAGGCTGCTACCAAGAAATTCAAAGACTTTACTGGCCAAATGAATGCAGATGGCAGTCTAAAACAGTACTTTTTGGATGCCTCAAAAAATGCCATTGAAGTTCTCAAACTTCTTACTAGTATTGCAAAAGCATTTTTAAAACTTGCTGACGACGAGACTACTGGACTATTTGTCAAAAACATAAGAGAAGCAGGACCAGCAATACAAAAAATAATAGATACTTTAAATTCAGCTGGTCCGTCTTTCGCACAATTATTCACGCAAGTTGCAAATATTCTTGCTGCATTTTCCGACATAGGAGCGCTAGAGACGTTCTACAAAGTACTGTTGACCGTAGGTCAATTATTCGAAAGTATATTTAGTAATGAAATTGTTGCAAAAATTTTGGGATACGTTACTCCTATTTTAGCGATAGCATCCGCTCTATCTCTTCTTACTAGACTGTTTGCGTTTTTCGGAAAAGCCATACTTGGCTCTCTTGCATTTATGGGTAAAGCAATTCTGGCAATGCTTGGTCTTGAACTTAACGTGAGAAAAGTGCAGCTTGCTTTTCTAATGGGAACTGGTGCTGTAAATAAGTTCAAAATTGCTCTAACTGCTCTCAGCGTTAGCAATCCATGGATGCTTGCTCTAACTGCCATAACCACAGCTCTCGGCGCTTTCTGGATGTCTAATCAAAATGCTCAGGCTGCAGTAGACGACTTAACCTCAGCAATGCTTGATAATCGCAACGCAATGAACGAGGCAGCGGCTGCATTCTACACCAAGAAACTTTCTGAAGACATCACCGAATTGTACGAGTGGCAGACCATCACTGAGCTTACTGGTCTGACTATTGGTGACCTTGCCGTAGCTCTTGCTGAAGGGGGAGAAGCTCTTGATGCAGTTCAAGCAAAAATTGACGCAGCCACAATAGCTCAGGATAGAAATACTCAATCAGGTATAGATAATAGTAATCTTCTAAATAATCTTAGTAGTGCTATAGAAAATCAAGGTGAAACTAGAGACGAAGCATCCAAAAAAATTGCTCTGCAGCTTCAAGCAGAAAAAGACCTTGCAGTTGCCCAAGAAGAAGCTAAAAAATCTGTAGAAGAACTGACAGCTGAATTCGATAAAAATATCAAATCTCTTACATCACATGAAAAATGGCTGTATAACAATGAGCTTGCAGCCGCTGAGATGGAGGCAGAGCTTAAAGCCCTAGAAGACGCTCTTGACTCAATTGGAAAGACAATGAGCGGTCAAAGAGCTCAAATTAAGCTCCGTGCCGCTTATAGAGATCTGACAGCAGCGGTGAAAGAAAACGGGGATGCAATTCTAGGCACTACCGCAAAGGCAGATGCAAACAAAGAAATTATTATCGGCTTAGTAGAAGACCAAATTGCCAGGGTAAAAGGTCTTGGATTAAGCCCTGCTGCGGCTGCCGTAGAATTCGGCAAGGGGATGGAGGAAGTTAGAAAGAAGCTAATCAAGGCTAAATTCAAGCCAGAAGACGTAGATGCATATCTAAAAGAGCTCAAGGCAACTCCAGAACAGGCCAAGACAATTCTTTCTGGAGTTCAGACTGCAGGAGAAAAAGCCAAAGCAGATTTCAGAAAGACTGGAGCCTTAGCAGGTCAAGGATTTATTGATGGTCTAAGAGCTAGAGCAAAGGAAGCTTACGATGCAGGTGTATATCTGGGAAGAATATCAAATAGCGGTCTACAAGCTGAACTAAAAATTGAATCGCCATCAAAGGTGATGCGTGAGAATGGTGAAAATACCGTTCTTGGTTTTGTTCTAGGAATAACAGAAAATTCCGATAAGCCAGCAAAGGCTTTTGAAACAGTCATCGACAAGATGATTAAGGGTGGGGGAAAGAAGCTTCAGGACTTTGGCGCAGAGATAAAAACCATCTATGACAACTACATAGGAACTCTTGGAACACTCGGGCAATTATCTAAAGATTTCTCTCAGGGGCTTAGAGATGCTCTTAATCCTCCGGAGGTAGAGAGCAGTCCATTAGTGACTGGAGACTTCTTAAAGAAAGCAGAGTCCGCATTAGCTAACACATCTGCAAAGCTTGTTGATTTCAGGAAAAAGTTTATCGGACCAGAGGGAGCTCTGTCTGACAAGCAGATAGCAAATGCCTCATCTAGATTGACTGAGCTAAGCGAAGTACTTAAGACTGATCTTATTTCAGCTTTAGATGGAGCAAGAGCCAATTTTAGTCAATGGAAGCAAGACTTTGCAAACTTTAAGTCGTCGATCTCTTCCGCAATCATGGGTGGAGTTAGCTTTGACTCCGCATATCAGCAGTCTTTGCAGAAAGCAGAAGACGGCAGTACTAAGAGTCTTACTACAATTATTAATGAGCAGTTAGAAAAAACTAGGCAGTTTAGAGCAAAACTAAAGGCTCTTATCAGTGCTAACTACTCGCGAGATGTAATTGATCAAGTTATTGCACAGGGAGTAGACGGAGGAACCGAGCTAGCTCAAGCAATTCTTGATGGGGGAACTGAGCTTCTTTCTCTGGACACTAGCATTCAAAATGAATTAAATGCACTAACAGAAGAGCTAGCAGCTGAGGGATACAACGCATTCTTCAAGTCTGGAACTGATGCTGCCGAGGGAGAAGTAAAAGGCATTGAAGCAATATTTGCTAGAGAACAGGGAGAAGACAGCACACTAAATAAAGCCATCAGCGCACTTGCTAGAAAACTTGCAAGAACAGTAAAGCTAAAAATAAAACTCAGTCAGGATAAATTCGACGTAGTTATTGACGTAAAGAGAATTATCAGAGAAGTTGTTGTTCCTCCTACAGTTGTGGCTGCAGAAGGCGGTATAGTCAATCGTCCTACCTATACTCTTGTTGGTGAAGCTGGTCCAGAAGCAATCATTCCACTGAGTAAGACTCCAGGAAATGGTCCGCTGCCGAATAACTTTGGTCTGGGGGGAGATGTTTATGTCACAGTAAATCCGTCTCCAGGAATGGATGAGGTTGAGCTGGCAAAGCTTGTATCCAGAGAACTTGCCTTTCAAATGCGTAAGGGTGCGATCTAATGACAACTGAAAGCTTTTACAGTCAAGACTACGAATTCACAAAAACTCGTGGGTCTCTGAAGCCTCTTCCGCTTCCTCACCTAACTGGAATGAAGCTTGCCAGAGATATCAGTATCAATGGATTTCTACTCAATACCATTGATGAGTTTGGTGTTGTGTGGGTTGTAACTGATATTGAAGGCTGGTGGAGTGTCCCAGAACCTGAAGTCCCGGATATTCCTCGTGGATACGGAGACGGGTCATACGATGTAAAAGGAAGATACAAAGCAAGAAGTCTAGTTCTAAATGGATCTATCCTTACTTCCGATCCCTCTCTCGTAGAAGCTGCTCGCGATAGGCTTACCGAATCGATTAATCTTGTCTATAAGGGAGGCTGGCTGAAGACTGGCTCTAATCCAATTAGAGCCTCCTGGGTCCGTGTAACCGGTCCAGTCACCATGTCTACTGTAAATGCCAGAGGAAGAACAGATTTTTCTATAGGACTCAGAGCTGTAGATCCAATTAAGTACGAGTGGAATGACGCTGACCCTGAGGGATATTTTATTGAAGAGTTCTCAGCTAAGAACATAAATATCTCTGGTTCCGGGGAAAAGATCATTACTAATATTGGAAACTATCCAGTTCCAGTTATTTTTGAAGTCTTTGGTCCTCTAAAAGGTCCAGCTAAAATTTTTAATAGAACTTCTAACGAACTTATTCTGATAACAGACACTCTTCTAGGGACCAAACAAACGTTCTTGGAAGCTCGTCAAATGAAGTTCGATGAGGCATCTCTTGTGGACATAGCCACGATCTATTCATCCAACATCCACAACTTCTCCATAGGGGACAGTGTGTCGGTGTCTGGAGTCCCGGAGAGTCAATTCAACGGAGTCTTCACAATCCAATCAATACCAACTCCTCTGTCTTTTACTTATAGTCCACTTACTCCCGTTTCTATAGTTAGTCAGGTAGTTTTTAAACAACTTCTCAACTCTGTTGCTACCATAGAAACATTGAGTACTCACGGTCTTTCAGTGGGAGATACTGTATTCATAACTGATGTTGATCCCATATTCAATGGGAACTACACAGTCACTGGTGTCCCATCAACAAACAAATTTACATACGCAAAAACAAGAGTTCCTGCGGCTACAATTTCGGGATCAAAAATTGTCGCAAATGTTGCAACTATAACTACTACAGCTCCTCACAATTTTGTCGTAGGTGAGACTGTGACAATTGCTGGTGTAAATGATGTTAATTACAACGGTAGCTACACGATCACATCAATATCAAATGATGGACTGCAGTTTAGCTACGCAAAACTAAGAAATATTCAAAGAGCCATATCCGCAACTAGCATGACGAACTTAGTGGCCACTATAACTACTGCTGCTAGTCACGGATTCGTTGTCGGAGAATCAATATCTATTTCCGGAGCATCAGGTACTTATAATGGCTCCTACCTTGTAAATTCTGTGCCTAGCTCAAGTACTTTTACTTTTCTCAAAGTCAGATCTAATCGTGTCCCAATTATCGTAAAGTCGGGAGCAGGAGGAACTGCCACTCTAACCACTTCTACTCCTCATGGATTGGCTGTAAATGAGACAGTAGTTGTGTCGGGAGTAGGTATACCATTTGACGGATCTTTTGTAATCACTGAAGTTCCTAGCTCTACCACTTTTTCATACGGCATAGTACCTTCAACCATAATCCCAACTACAGTGTCCAACTGCTTCGCTAATGGAAGCAGACTCATGATTACGAGTAACTCGCTAATTGGAAGTGTTGCCACACTCGCTACTAGAACTTCTCACGGATTCAACGTAGGTGAGACAGTTACTGTTTCTGGACTAAAATCTACTTTTAACGGAACTTACGTAATTACAGCTGTCACCGACAATACATTTAGCTACACAAAATCAAGTGGAACAAACATTCCTGCAGTTGAGACATATTTTTCTGTGTCTCAGAGGTCTATAGACGCTAATGTTGCAACACTATCTCTGTCTAATCCTCATGGATTTGCTGTAGGCGACGTTATTAATACATACAAAGTAGATGGGATCACCAACGGAGCCAAGACAATCACCGCTGTCCCAAGTAACACTCAAATCAGGTTTAGTCAGACTGCAGCAAATCTCTCGGGTGGATCAGCTGGAGACGGCGCAATTATATACACTGGATTCGCTTCCGTGAATGGATCAGTATCGCAAGAAACTCCTACAGGAGCTACTGCCACTTCTGGTGGAGATCTTGCATTTGCCGTAACTCCTGGAACTGCATCTGTGTCTACAACTATTAGCCGTGTTGAAGCCGTAGGTGTGGCAGTGAAGAAAAACGAGACCATATTTACACCTGGACTTAGCGCTAATGAATCAAAGGCAACTGCAAAAGTTGACGCAGATGTCCTAGAAATTGACACCTATAACCGAGAAGTGGCATTCAACGGAGAAACAGTAGGAGCACGAGGAAAAATAGATGTTCTTGCAGACTTTATAACACTTCAGCCGGGAGAAAATGTTATTGAGTTTGAAGACTCTGGATCTAGCGTCAGTGAATCAGCAATTAGAGTGTTTTACAGATCTGGTTGGCTAACCTAGAAAATCTAGAGAGAAAGAGACATTAATGAATGAGACATCAGTAATATATAGATATTTTCTTACCGATCTCCTAAGCAATGAACTTATAGCTGAAATTCCATTCAAAGGCGTAAGTTTTGAAAGAGCTAATCGTCGTGCCGGAAGCTTTTCTGGCAATATTCCCTTCATACCAGAAACAAAAGGTCTTGACCTATATGAAGCCACAATGCCGGGGAGAACTGGGCTATATATAACAAGAAATAATAAAGTCATCTGGGGTGGAATCATATGGTCCAGAAACTACAACGTTAAAGACAGAACATTAAGTGTCAGTGGTTCAGAGTTCATAAGTTACTTTTATCATCGAAACATCTGGCAGACCATCGTATACGGCTCAGAATTTATCGGGATAAATACTTATGAAATTAGTAATTCAGTAGCAACTATCACTACTCAAGAGTCTCACGGATTTGGTGTAGGAGATATGGTTCGTATCACCTTCACAAATCCTGCTATTGACGGAACATATAAGATTACAAATGTTCCAAACTCAACCACATTTCAGTACGTATCTTCTTCAGGGAATATCTCTACTACTCAAAATACAAGTGGTGCTTGTAGAAGTCTAGTAGACACATACGACTTTGCTCGCAGCATTGTAAAAGAAATATCATTAGACCTACAGGGACTTAATTTTGCTAACGAAGAAATTAAGCCAGCTAGAGAAGAGCAAGCGTCTGTAATTCAAAAGTCTAAAATTGAGGGAATAGCACGACTAAAGACCTTCGAGCCGCACGGTATTGTGGTTGGTCAAGAAATTGAGGTAGTAGAGGTCGGATCAGATTTTGATGGATTTCACGTTGTAACAGACATACCAGACGAGTACACATTTACATATGAGTCTCCTGGATCAAACGTAAGCCAAACTTCTTTGTCTGGAGTAAGATTCCTTAATATAGCTTTTAGAGAATTAATAAGCGTTGAGCAATACCCCACTCCAAGCGAAGCAATTATCACCACTGATGTACCACACGGGGCGACCGTCGGGCAGACGGTAATTATTGATGGAGTTGATGGATTTTTTTCTGGTCAATTGGATACTTCATTCAATGGTCGTCAAACCATAAGTAGGATTATAGACAGTACTGCTTTTGCTTATCAGTCCGGAGGAATTCTTAATATTCCACGAGGACCATCTTATGGAGGAACAGCTTCGCTAGGCAGCAAGGTTCTATATGGAGAGTATGGAAGTTTTACTTCTAACTCAGACATAGGAATTGTATTTAGCGACAACTCGAAAAGCGGCTTATATCAAGATACTCAGATTTTTCGTGGGTACCAGAATAAAACTGCTGGAGAAATTCTAGAGCAATATTCTACGAATATAGACGGATTCGATTACAGAATTGACTGCGATTACGACTTTACTACCGCTTCTTTTACTCGAACTTTTGTTTTACTGAGCTCAACGCCAGCCTCTGTCCCTGAAGATGGAAGTATATATGCCGTTACTGAGCTTGGCGCTCAAAATCTTGTGTTTGAATATCCAGGAAATATAAGTACGTTTGAGATATCAGAAAACGCTGAGGACAGTGCTACCAGATTTTTTACGCAAGGAAACATTCCGGATCTAGGTCAAGACGCTAGTAAACCGTACGCAGCTGCTTCTGCAAAAGACATGCTTAACAACAATTCCGGAAGAGATTGGCCTCTCCTAGATCAGCTAGAAGTTCTTAACGATGTTTCTGATGAATTTACTCTTTATCAATATGCAAGTGACTATCTATACGAGTCTCGTCCTCCTATTGCAGAATATAAGCTCACAATAAATGGAACTCTGCAACCATCTGTAGGTTCGTATAATCCAGGAGACTGGTGTTCTATTATCATCAACGATGATTTTGTAAAAAGCAGATTAGCCAGCGACCAAGAGCCGCGTGACGACATAATTATTAGAAAAATTGTATCTTACAAAGTCACAGTTCCAGATGCTCCGTCAATGCCCGAGGTGGTTGAGCTGACTCTCGTCCCAGATTGGAAGGTCGATCAACGTGGCAACTAGAAGGATGGCTAGGAGAAATAGCCTAATTGGAAACTTGACAGATACACAACGTCGTCTGCAGTTACTTGAGTCAAGACCGTCTTATACAAGACTAGCATCTCAAGTTGTAACTAGAACTAACATTAGACCTAAAACTATAAGCACTGATCAGATAGAAAATTTGTCTATAAAGAATGGACTGATAGGCACTGACGAAGTCACAAATAGGAATCTGTCTACTAACTCAGTTACCACCGACAATATTACCCCAGGAAATGTCACTACAGGAACCATAGCCAGCTCTGCTGTTACTGCTGACAAGATTCAAGATTCCGCAGTTACTACAGCAAAGATAGCTGACTCAGCAGTAACCACAGCAAAAATAGCCAACTCAGCAGTCACTACAGCAAAGATTGCCGATGGGAATGTCACTACAGCAAAGATTGCTGGGTCTGCAGTAACTACTGACAGAATCAGTGACGGAGCTATCACAACAGCTAAGCTGGCATTTGCCGCTGTTACCACTTCGAAGATCGGAGCTGGTCAGGTTTCGACAGACAATATCGGCCAGGGTCAGGTAAGAACCTTCAACATTGACTTTGCAAATATCACTAGACAGAAAATGGCTGCCAACTCAGTTGGTGATATTGAACTTATAAACGGAAACGTCACGAACGCAAAGCTGGCCAATGGCGCTGTGACAACTTCAAAAATTGGCGACGGAGAAGTTACTAGAGCAAAGATAAATTTTTCCGTTATATCTTCAATAACAGCGGGCACCGCTATTACCGTAGGGGGGACTGATGGCTCTCCTACTGTTGGCGTAAACTACAGCGTTCTTGATCTTAGGTACGCTAGAACTTCGCATAATCACTCAGGAACAACTGGTGCCAGTGCTCACCCAACATATAGCATTACCACAGGGCAACCACCAAACCAAACAACAATACAAGTACACAGCCATGACTTCTTTGCTGGATCAACTAGAACTATTAAAAAAGACATATCAACCTATGAATTTGATACTTCTAAGCTACTAAAAACTACTTTAGTTAGATTCAAGTATTTAAATGCATACAAAGACTTAACCAGAAACGCCGAATGGGAATACGGATATATTGCTGAGGATTTTGAAGAAGTGGGCCTAGAAGAGCCTCTGGCGTACAACTCAGATGGGCAGCCTAATCGTATAAACTATTCGCTGATAGGAGTGCTGACCCTTGAGCTAGTCAAGGAACAGCAGAATCGTATAGAAGCACTAGAAAAAACTATCTCTGAAATGAAAAAGGAAGTGATGGACAATGGCTGAAATTTTTTATGAGGCAGCAAATGACGGCACCTCGGAACCGAAGATTTACAAAGTAATTGATTTAGATGGCAATGTAGACAACTACATTCTTACTTCAGTTCCTCTACAGAACACGGACGAGTTAGAAAAAATATCTGACGATATTATATGGCAGCATATAGAAAATTTGACGAGTTACATGGCTTCTCTATTTGGGACTCTTTCAATAACTCCCCTAGGAAGCTATCCATCTAATGGATGGCCGGTTGTTGGATGGTATGAAATCGACATGCTCAACTCAAGAATAAATGAGTGGTGGTACTTTTTATCAAGAAGAGAGAAAGTTCCTGCGTAGCCAAACACATACGTTGAATAACAGAGAGATGACTATGTATGAAGTTGTAGATGGTTCAAGAATTCTTAAATTTAGTGGATCTATGCTCGGAGAGTCGTCTTCTTGGAGGAAGGGAGCTACTCGCTGGATAGAGTTCTCTCTCTATAAAACCGAAAGCGGGTCATACGTGCTTTCTCGCACTGGGGTATCGCTGGTCTACCATGCTGCAGCATGCCCTCTAGTGAAGAGATACGGACTAATTGAATGCTCAACTGATAAGGTTTTAGAAGACTCAATACCGTGTGATGAATGCAAGCCGTCTCTTCAAGCTCCGATTGTCTTTCCTGAGAAATACCGATACTGGGCTCAAGTATCCGAGGACCCAGAAGCCGTATTAGAAGCTCTATATAAATACGACAACGGTGGAGCAAGATACCTGACTAACGTAGCTCAGAGACTCCTTGAGATGGCATCGGAAAACGATGCAAAGATTGATGGTATCTATCGGGTAGAAATGATACCTTGATATCCCTGTAAGCCCACGATCAATACAAAGAGACGAGCGATGAACAACGGTCTTTCAGACGTAAAGCTGCATCTGGTGAACAATTCTCAGACTGCTGCAGACTTCATTACCTGGCTTGGCGAGCGACGACCAAATAACGCTATTGCCATTGACACTGAGACTGGCGAACTTCCTGGCAGGCAGCGAGAAGACGCACTATCTCCGTGGCATGGAACTCTGCGTCTTGTTCAAGTCGGGGATTCAATGCAGGGCTGGGCCATCCCGTGGGAGGAGTGGTCAGGTGTCTTCTACGAGGCAATGGACAAGTTTGACGGTCATATCGTCTGTCACAACATAGCTTTCGAGGCCAGATGGTTTGAGATACGTTCTCGTTGGAGAATTCCGTGGCATCGCGCTCATGACACCATGATCATGGCGCACCTCATTGATCCTCTCGGCTCTGGCGCTCTGAAAAGACTAGCTAGTGTCTATGTGGACTCCCACAGTGCAAATCTTCAGGACACCCTCAGCTCATCGCTGGCCAAAAACGGCTGGACATGGGGGACGGTTCCAATTGAATTTGAGCCGTACTGGGCATACGGAGCACTTGATCCGGTGATTACCCTTCGTCTGTGGGAGCAGTTCTACGAAAAGTGCGGACCAGGAAAGCCGTATAACGAAGCCTACGAAATTGAGATGGGCACTAGAAAAATTGTCACGAGGATGGAGATCAACGGAGCAAAAGTCGATCTCGAATACTCAAGGCAAAAAAGAGATGAGCTCATTGAGTACACGGAAAAAGTAAAGCTCTGGGCATATAACAAATATGGCTACAAGATCACAAGCAACGTTCAGCTTGTCAGGCTCATCGAAGAGCTTGGTGGAGTTATTACTGAGTTCACTCCGTCTGGGCAGAAGTCAGCTAGCGCAGATCAGCTCAAGAGGTTGACCATTGAAGGAAACGATGAAGTTCGGCATCTTGCTGATACGGTGCTGGCACAGCGAAAAGCCGACAAATTGGCGAACACGTACTTCCAGAACTTCATCGACAAGGAGATCGACGGATTTCTGCATCCGTCCATAAAGACCCTTGGTGCTAGGACTGGTCGCATGTCAATCACCGACCCAGCGCTTCAAACCCTTCCATCGGGAGAGGCCACAGTTCGTCGGGCCTTCATTCCTAAGGACGAGAATCATGTGATCTTGTCCTCTGACTTGGATCAGGTTGAGTTTAGGCTCACTGCCGCGATGAGCGAGGACCCTCAGTTGATCAACCTATTCCGTAAGGCGGATGAGGAGGGTGGGGACGCTTTCACTGAAATCATGCGCGACATATATCAGGATCAAACGTTGAAGAAGTCTGATCCACGGAGGAAGCTCGTCAAGGGCGTTGTCTACGGAAAACTGTACGGAGCAGGTGTTCCTAAGATGGCCCTCACCGCAGGTGTCCCAGAAGGGCAGATGAGGGAGGTAGTAGATGCCTTCGACCGTTCTTATCCTGGAGTAAAGATGCTTCAGAAGAAGGTTGAAGATGCTGGCATGAGGAGACTACAGTCTGAAGGTCAGGGATACGTCCTCACGAAGACTGGAAGGCGTTTGCCATGCGACGAAGACAGGGTTTATAGCCTGACCAACTATCTTGTGCAGTCAAGCGCAGCAGAGGTATTCAAGACAAACCTCATAAAACTTGATCAAGCAGACCTTACTGAAATGCTGATTGTTCCTGTCCACGATGAGATAGTTTTGCAGTGCCCAAGAGAGGACGTTGACGAGGTGAGGGATATTGTCAAGAAGTGCATGACTACTTCTGACGGATGGTCTGTCCCATTAACCGCTGGAGTAGATGGTCCATTTGAAAATTGGGGCGAAAAGTACTCTTAGGAAATGATAAAAAGATGAATAAGTACCTGGAAGAAGCTCTAAGAGTTGCCAAGACGAGCAGGTGCAGGTATCAGCACGGATGCGTCGTTGTCAGTAACGGAAGAATCGTGTCAAAGGCAACGAACAAAAAGGTAGGAGACCCAAAGACGGCATGGAGAAAAGCACACATTCATGCCGAAGTTGCTGCAGTTCTTGCCGCCGGTAAGAGAGCCCCAGGAGCACTCGTATACGTAGCTCGGGTTCTTGCAGACGGATCTCCTGGAGATTCGCAACCTTGCAAGAAGTGCGAAGGATATCTTAATAGAGTTGGAGTAGCGAAGGTGGTCTGGACGTGATTGTACTAGGAGTAGATCCAGGAAAAGCAAGTGGAATTGCCGTAGTCTCCTGGGAAGGTCCAGAATCTAGGCCAACTATTCTGTACTCGCTAGAATCTGGGCCAGACGACTTCGGCAAAGAGATACAGAAAGCTCTCATTCAACACGTTAATGTAGCACAGTTTTATGTTGCTTGCGAGTCTTTTGTGATAAACGCTCAAACTGTACGAAATTCTCAGGCTCCCTGGAGTCTTGAGAACATCGGAGTGCTTAAATATCTATGTCATCTCAACGGATATGACAAGCAAAATATATCATTTCAAGCACCAGTAAATGCTAAGACTATGTTCCCAAACGAAGCGCTCAAGGTCCTTAATCTATGGCATAAAGGCGGGGACGGCCACGCAAATGATGCGATTCGGCACGCTCTTCTTCGGCTTGTCAAGGCCGGATGGAAGCCTGTAGAATTACTTACACAAAAAATTGAATAACTAAAAATTTGGTGTTAGTATCAGTGACGGAAGGAAGGGAGGACAGATGCCGGTATCAGTTGATATTGATCCGAAGACTGGAAAGCACATCAAGATAGAAGCTGAATGGAGATGGAAGGAGCTCTGCAAGAGCCTTCCAGGGGCTTCATGGAGTAGGGAAGACGGGTTCTGGAGAGTTCCACTGAGTTGGACCTCGTGTTTAGCTTTACGCTCCACATTCAACTCTGAGTTGAATATTGAGCCAGATCTTAATCAGTGGGCCGATAACTACCGGAAAACTCGCATAAATCCAGCACTAGAGCTCAGGGAACTTGAGACATTCGACGGAGATGAGGACCTCTTTCCGCATCAGCGTGCGGGGGTGGCATTTCTTTCAACTGCCAAGAGGGCACTTCTTGCCGACGAGCCTGGACTTGGGAAATCCGCACAGGCAATTCGATCACTCAAGGCACTCCACGATTCCGGAACCGATGTCTTTCCTGCGCTGATTATCTGCCCAAACACCCTCAAGAAGAACTGGGAACGAGAGTTCAAGATGTGGTGGCCTGGTGTAGTTACTCAGGTAGTCAAAGGATCTGCCGCAGCTAGGAAGAAGCAGCTGTCTAGTGAGGATGCTCAGGTATTCATCATCAACTGGGAGTCGCTTAGGTCTCACTCACGTCTTACTGGCTACGGATCTATCTCTCTCAAGAGATGCGTTCCGTGCGGAGGTGAGGATGAGAAGGTTTCGGCAAACAGATGTGAAGTTCATCCAGGAGAACTAAACGAGATGGATTTCAAAGCTGTTATTGCTGATGAGATTCACAGATCCAAGGATCCGAAAAGCAAGCAGACTCGGGCGCTATGGGCTGCAACAGGAGATGCGGACATTCGATTCGCTCTCACAGGAACGCCTATAGCCAATGACGTAGTAGATCTGTGGAGCATTCTTCACTGGCTTTCGCCGGAAGACTGGCCGACGAAAACTAAGTGGATTGATCGCTACATTGACACGATGCTCAATGCTTTCGGTGGAATGATGGTGATCGGCGTAAAGCCGCACATGCAGAAGGAGTTCTACGACACCGTCAATCCGTACATGAGGAGAATGCTTAAGAAGTCGGTGCTTCCTTGGCTTCCTGAGGTTGTCAATGACCGACGAGACATAGAGATGGGAACAAAGCAGCAGAAGGCTTACTCCGACATGCGCGATCACATGATCGCTGAGTTGGAGTCTGGTGAAGTTCTTTCTGCCCCAAGCATTCTCACGCAGACCTTGCGATTGCTTCAATTTTCCTCGTCATACGCTGAGCTTGTTGTAGACGAAACTACAGGGGAGTCCAAGGCTGTTCTGTCAGAGCCCTCCTGTAAGGTCGATGCTCTGATGGATGACATCAAGAGCGGAGACTTCGGGAATGACTCAGTGGCAGTGTGCGCTGTGTCTCGTCAGTTGATTGACCTACTAAGTTCGGCAATGACAAAGGCTGGCATACCTCATGGACTTATAACTGGAACAGTCTCAGAGGACGATAGGCAGCAGGCCATTGACGACTTCCAAAGTGGAAGAACAAAATGGATTCTCTTCACGGCTCAGGCTGGTGGTGTTGGTGTCACTCTGACCGCAGCTCGTCGTCTCGTGATGCTTCAGCGTCCGTGGTCGCTCGTTGACTACAAGCAGGCTCTGGATCGCGTCCACCGCATCGGATCTGAGATCCACGATTCGATCATCATCACAGACTACGTAACCGAAGGATCGATTGAGGAACGAGTAATTGAAGTACTCGGAACGAAGTCCGATAACTTTGAGGAGATAGTCAGAGATCGCGACAAGCTTCTCTCCCTGCTTAAGACTGACAAGGAGAAGAAGTGACCGTGGAGTATGACAATCTCAATGACGATGAGTTTGCCTGCCTAATATTTAGATCCTGCGGAGCTTCTCGCTACATTGAGTCTGCTCTTTCAACAGAACACAAAAATTACTGCAGGCTCTGCAGTGGAAAGTTGGTGTCAGCATGACGGTAAGGCTTTCTAATTCCGAGATTCAAACCTTCAAGGACTGCCGTCGTAGGTGGTGGCTTACTTACTACAGACGCATGCAGCCAAAGAGCAAGGAGTACACCGGAGCTCTTGCGCTTGGATCAAGGGTCCACAAGGCACTAGACGAGTACTACTCAAATAATGTCCCACTTCTCAAGGCTCACTCGGACTTGGTGAAGGCCGACCGTGCTCTTCTTGAGGAAGACTGGCGTGACACCAGTACGCTGGACACTGAAGCAGATCTCGGGAGAGTAATGCTTGAGGGTTACCTTGAGTGGGTGGAAGAGAATGGAATAGATGCAGAGCTAGAGATGGTCTCCACCGAAGAGACAATCATTGCTCCTCTATTCAACGGAGACGTAGAGCTTCAAGGAAAGCTAGACATGCGAGTCCGTCGCAAGATTGATGGTGTTCGCATGTTTCGCGACTTCAAGACTGTCGGAGGATCTCTCACTGACTTTGCAAATCTGGCTCCGATGAATGAGCAGATTTTGACTTACATGCTCCTTGAGTCAACAAAGGAGAATGAGACAAGTCGCTCCGAGGGTGGCATTTTCACTATGCTCAAGAAGGTAAAAAGGACAGCAAATGCTCGTCCCCCTTTCTACGATCAGATCGAAGTCAGACACAATGTCTTCACCCTCAGATCATTCTGGAATCGAATTCATGGAGCCATTACAGACCTCATGCGAGTTCGAACTGCTTTAGATGAGGGCGAAGATCACTCTCTCGTTGCGTATCCAAGTCCTACTCGGGACTGCAAGTGGAAGTGTAAATTCTTCTCAATCTGCACTATGTTCGATGACGGAAGTTCTGCAGAACAAGCGCTGACTGAGATGTTTGAGGAAACAGATCCGTATTCCTACTACAACTCTGATAGCAAAGGCACAGAGTAACTAAAAGAAATAGAGAGGAAGTGGCAATGGGAGAGATCCAAAGATCTCTGACAGCCATGGTGTATGGAGAGTCGAAGGTTGGAAAGTCAACCTTTGCAGTTACCGCTCCATATCCCAGGCTTATGCTGGATGTAGAAGGTGGGCATAGATTCCTTCCCATCGTCATCAAGTACTGGGACCCGCTGAGGGATGAGCCTCCAGTAGCTGATGGGTCTTGGGATACGTGCGTTGTGGTAGTTCACACATACGACACCGTCTTGAAGACCTATCAGTGGCTTCAGTCTGGAAAGCACCAGTTCAAGAGCCTGATTATCGACTCCATCTCGGAGTTGCAGGTCAAGTGCATTGACAACATTGCAGGAAATGAGCAGATGAAGATGCAGCAGTGGGGCGAGTTGCTTCGCCACATGGGCGGTCTTCTCCGCGACCTCCGCGATCTGACAATGCATCCGACCAATCCGCTTGAGGCAGTCGTACTGACGGCAATGGCTCGTCAGGACATGAGCGGTAGGTACAAGCCGTACCTTCAAGGTCAGTTGGCTATCCAGGCTCCGTACTTCTACGACATTCTTGGAGCACTCACTGTTGAGGAGATGGTTAACCCGGATCCGATGCAGCCCCCGTATAAGGTCAGGCGCATGTATGTTGAGCGCAACAACCAATACGAGGCCGGTGAGCGAGTCCAGGGCCGTCTCGGGTCAGTAGTAGAGCAGCAAAACCTTTCAATAGACCGAATGCTTGACATTGTTTTCGGTGCCAAGCAATCATCCACCGCAGTAAAGTCAACACCTAAGAAAGAGGTAGCATCATGAGTAGCCTCAACTGGGGAGATCTCATCAAGGAAGCTGGAGAAGTTGCCAGCTACGAAGCACTTCCAGACGGCGACTATGATCTTGTGATCATTGAAGCCTCAGCGACTACGTCGCAGTCCGGAAAGGCAATGTTCAAGGTCACCGCCGAAGTACAGGGTGGTCCCTTCAACAAGAGGCGAGTCTGGGATAACCTTGTTGTCACCAAGGACAACGCCACCGCTCTCGGTATCTTCTTCAACAAGATGGCCGCTCTTGGACTGTCCAAGGAGTACTTCTCCAAGCAGCCAAGCAATGCTCAGATTGAAAGCGCACTCATCGGTCGGAAGTTCCGAGCGAAGATTGGCTCTCGGGTCTGGCAGGGCGACAAGAAGAACGAGATCAAGACGTACTACCCACCAAGAGGTGCAGATGATGCATCGTCAATGCAGGGATCTTCAGTCCCGGCTGCAGCGCCGCCGCCTCCACCTCCTGCACCAGCGCCTGCACCTGCACCTGCACCTGCTGGAGCACCTTCAATGGAAACCGCTACAGTTCCTCCAGCACCGTTCTAGTAGATCAGATTATGTCTGCCGCCCGTAGAAACGGGCGGCAGGCATATCTGTATTTAGGAGTGAAATGAAAATACTTCTTACTGGATGCACAGCTGCTCATGTGTCTGAGTCAAGAAACTCAAGAACAGTCACATTCACCGGATTGCTGGAACATGCCCTCAAGTCAGATCATCATGACGTAGTTTGGACAGAGCCGTCAGTTCGTATGTCTGACGACTATTTGTCCGAATTTGACTCGGTCATAGTAGGGTTAGCTCCACCTACAAGTACCTCTGCTCACAGAATCTACGGAGCATTATCCGTAATTTCAAGAGCTTGGGACTTGAATAACTTGAGCATTGTAATAGATGCTCCAGATCCTAGAAGAATATGGGCTGGATTAAATTCAGTTCATTCAAATCCGGAGAGTCTAGTCAAGGATTTTTATTCAAAGAGAAGCGAATACTCCAAGACTTTTGACGAAGAAGTCTTCAAAAAGATCATCGACGGAGTAGATAAACTTTTTACTTCAAGATGGCCAAATACAATTTATCCCAAACTCCCATGGATGTCATTCGCTTCCGTTTCTTCCTACATACCCAATGTTGACCACAAAAATCTATTAGGTCTCTGCTTCGACAAGGAGCATCTCAGCGAGCTTGATCCTGAGCTTCCAGTAGAGACTCCTAAGTATTGGGTGTCTGATGCCCCCAACACTAAATGGAGCAGAAAGCAGGAAAAAACAGTAAGACTTCCAGTAATCCCCCTCAAGGGATCCAGGTGGGAGTACTCAGCCGTGTCCAGGGAAAGACTGCTTCAGTCGGTTGGATGTTTTGTCCCTGTGCATCGTGGAGGAGATCCATGGTGGACTCCATCAATATCTCAGTCTTTGAGACTTAGAGTTCCGGTAGTAACTGATTGGCTGCTTAGCTCTATGCTTGGAGAAAGCTGGACGGTTCTTCCTGGAATTATAGAGGACATGTCACCGAAAGAAAGACTTGTTCTGAGTGAACAACAAATCGATTCATACTCAAGTTCTTTACTTGATTGGGAAGATAGTGTAAGTTTGCTAGTGAAGTCATTACTTGATTGAGAGGACCAATGAATAACGTAGATATTCCCTGGGTCAAGGACCAGATGACTAAGGCAAAAATACGAAAGGGGTCCGGGGACATGGTCCTCAAACTCCTTGATGTATGGAATAAGGGTGACCTGAGCGAGAACTTAGCCAAGGAAGCCCTGCAAGTATTCAAAGAGCTTGCAATGGGCTATGCAATAGCAGAGGAGGAAGTTCCTCTAGATGGAAACTGGGTTGAGTGTCAGCCAGGAAATATAAAGGTGGCAGACATAGTAAAGGTTAAGTCAGACGCCTTTACAGGAGCTGCTGGCCCAAGGCACAATGGAAGAGTGTGCCGAGTCACTGCAGTGAGATACGGAGACATCATCGTAAAGTCAATAGACGATAGAGAGCCAAGACTAGAAGGCACTCACTACTCACCTCATGACCTATTTAAGTTGATACCGTCATGAGCTCGTCTACGACATTTAAGGTTACTGTTTGGGGAGACAGCTTTGACGAGCTCCAAGACAGAGCCGAGACTGAGATAGCTGACTTATTGCAAGTCCCTATTGAGGAAGTGCAGCAGAAAGTCAACTATGAGCTAATCATCACCAAAGCTCCTGATATGGAATCAGAATTCGTCTACTCCTGCGACATGATTGCGAAACTACGACATGACTACAGGTAATGAAAAAGTCTCAGAAGAGCCATCTCCACCAAGAGTCGAAGCCTTGCGAGAAGCAGCAAGACTCATTAACTCAGAAAGAAACGTCCACTACGGCCCACCGTCCGAGAACTTCAATAGAATTGCAAAGCTGTGGAGTGTAGTCCTAGGCATTGACGTATCAATGGAAGACGTTGCCATGTGCATGGTCGCCGTCAAGATGGCTAGATATGCATCTAAGTCTGGGTATCAACCTGACACATGGATAGACATAGCCGGATACGCAGGCTGCGGATTTGAAGTTGGTGGCATAGACAAGTGACTTTAACTCCTCCTTGGTCATTCGACAACCCTATGTGTAAAGACATGGGGTTGGACCTTTTCTATAGAGAAGACGAATCTAAAAATACAGACGAATATAGAAAAGTTCTACAGCTCTGCAAAAGCTGTAAACATAAAATCGAATGCGCTGAATGGGGAATACATAAAGAAAGATGGGGGATTTGGGGAGGACTTTCCCCAAATGAAAGACACAATATAAGAAGAAGTAGAAGAAGATTTGGAAATAATAGTATAGAGATAGAACTACTTCCTTAGCTCAAATGCCTGTAAAATAGTTTTTATGGACCAGAACCACACCACGACTACGGTTGTATCGGTGTGCGAATCGTGCTTTCTCCAGCAACACACTCGGTGGGAGCCAGAGAGCATGGACAACTTGGGAAATATTCGAATGAAACTTCTTGGAGTAGACGTTCCCATAAAGATAAATAATGGGGCAGTAGAAGTATGCTCTTCCTGTGGTGGACTTACCATAAGTGGAATCTACGAATTAAAAAATAACGACGAAATAGAGTTTACAGATAATGGCGACGGCAAGTATGAGCTAGAGCTAAATACTCCAGAAGAAGACACTTATGAATGACAAAAGACCAGGAGAGTGGCTATGGGAAGAATGGGATGGCGAGGGGTTTATCCAAAATCTTCCCAGCTCTGTTGTCTACGTTACATATGAAAATGTTGATATCTCCGAAGAGTTAGTTAGAAGAGCTTTGGCTTCTAGAGTCCAGAGAGATGGAGTTTTTGATTCTCTTTTGGACTCATTCGGGGCCATACAAAAGTCTATTGAATCTCACGGGTTCTGCGGGTTTACCGAAGGAGAGAAGTACCCAGAGGTGACTGATGAATTTGGAGAAACAGTGAATGGAGACGAAACTGACTACTTAAGTGAAGCAACCTGGGTAGAGATACCTGTTTAAATTTATATTCTTTATGTCCGTTTTATAACTTTAATAGTGTACAATTGATTAAGTGTGGAAGCCCGCTAACAGTCTTTACTGGCAAAGTAAGGGAGAATGCGCTAAACCGGAAAACAAAGACTATGTTGACTTGTTTTTCTCTAGCGAAATCTCCAAAAAGCACGAGGCAAAAAATCTATGCTTTATTTGTCCAGTAAGGGCAGAATGCCTACAGTGGGCTCTTGAAAACAAGCAATTATGGGGAATTTGGGGGGGAATTGATGAGTTTGATCTACGAAGAGCCTTGTCCGTGTCGTATACCGGAGAAGAGCTAAAAAGAAAAAAGCCTCCTAGATGTCCCTATTGTTCAGCCAGATCATACAAACTTTCCGTTTCTACCGAAAAAATTCCCGGAGGCGGTAGGTGGACAACGGCAAAGATTGTCACATGCGCTAATTGCAATTTTTCATGGAGAAGTAGAACCAGCGCCAATGCAATAAATGCCTATAAGCAAGAAAGAGAAGAGCGACTCAGGAAGAGCCCTGAGCCTCCACATACCACCTCAGATTCATAATCAACCTTTGGTCATCTGGATCCAGTCTTACGGCTTCCTTGCCGAATTCAACCGCCTGCTCAAAGTTTCTAGTGTTGTAGAAGGATAGCGCTGCCAGATCCCATGGCGCTGCTCCCCAGGCATCTGCCTCGCACAGGTACTCAAGAGGCTTTTCCTTGATGTCAAGAGCCCTCAATGCGCTGCTCAGGCAGTTAACCCAGTCCTGCCTAGCATGGTAGTACTTGGCTAGGTCAAGCCAAGGCTCCCGTCTTCCAGGAGACTCCTCTATTGCGCGATTGAACCAGTACTCGGCGTTTTCAGTCTCTATCTTGCCTAGGTACCTCATTGAGGCGGCACGCTCTGGTGGCCACAGTGCTCTTGGAAGCTCTAGATGCCTCTTAAACTCTGTCTTAGCCTCCTCATACCTGCCATAGAAATACAGCTCCCTGGCATAGTAGAAGGCATTTCTATCGTCCCACGGGTCCTCATCGACAGCTATCTTGAGGAGCGGTAGATACTGGCTTCTAGGCTTTGTGTTGTCGGCATGGTGGTGGATTTGCAGACCTACCCACCCTTGAACTTCCTCAAAGCCTCCGTAGGCTACGGCAACTTCGTGGACTGGATGCTTCCAGCGATATCCGAACCTTGAATGAATCTTGTCCCCACCGTACTGAAGCCCAGGACTTCCGTCGTCATTCCAGTTCCATGTGTACTGGTATCTGGGTCTGGTATATCCCCTATCGAAGGCAACCTGAAGTTCTTCTCTCCACCCAGGGAGTAGCACTTCATCCATGTCAAGAGCAATGCAGTAGTCAATGTCGGGCGGAAGAGCAGCAAGGGCGGCATTTCTTGCCATGTCGAATCTCCACGGCTTTACCGAGAGCTTTACGACATGTATGCCAAGCTTCTTCGCTCTCGTCGGAGTGCCATCGGTTGATCCGGTATCCGCTATCAGGAGATAATCGGCTTCTTTTGCCGACTCGTACCAAGGATCAACAAACTGCTTCTCGTTTAGTGCAATAGTGTAAACAGCAACCTTCATAAATCAAGTATATAGCAAAGGAGCCCCTCAGGGCTCCTTTGCCAACTACTTATTCTTTATGGGACTTGGTCTTAGCTGTTTGAGTATTTTTCCAAGCTTATAATAAATAATAAGCAGCATCACATTGACAATCCCAAAGAATGCGGCCAATGCGATTACCGAATCTAGATTACTCATGCTCTACGCCTGAGCCTCAGTCCACGCAATGCGAGCGTTGATCTGTCCTCCATTGTTTTGACCTGCAATCATAGAAGCAGTAATCGTAAGAATATCCGGTCCATCAGGATAAACATTTGACGAAGTAGTGTTTCCAGTTGCTAGAGTTCCACCACCTAGTATAGAAGTTCCTAGATCGCGAACTTTAGTCAAATCTTGAGTAAGATATCCGGTTGAGCTTGTTGGAACAGTAATAAAGAACGAATAAATCGTTTCTCCACCGGTTACAGTTGCCAAAGTTCCAGTCGTTGGGTGGAACATAATTTGAGACAGTGAAGATCCTCCGACGTTCTGCCAAGTTGAAGCACCTGGATTAGTAAATCTTCCGTTGAGAATCAGCTGAATTCTAACAATAGTGTTCGCGGTTCCAGCAATTAGAGCAACGTCAGTTGTCTGCATTGTCAATTGCATTCTATTAATAATATCTCTTGATCCAAGCAATCCAGTTAGTCCTGAATCAACAGAGGGAGCTAGTCTAATTGACAGGAGGGCATGGTTAAGCGAACCGTTAAGTGGCAGGTTTGTAACGCTAGAGTTCATACCGCCTTGGAAGATAAACTGCTTATCATCGTCGAATCGACCATCCATTATGACAGACGATCCCCAGTGGCTGACGCTTGGATTGAACGTCGCTCCTGCTAGTCGAACTCCTATCGGAGCAGTTGCTGAGTACGTCCATGTCTGCGGAGCAATATTTCCGCCAGCAACTGCACGAGTCAGTCCGTTAAGAGTGTTTCCGGACTTTGAGGTGTAGTTGACATACTCAATTGGAGCAGATGACGTGTTTCCGCTAATGATAACCGAACCACTATTCGGGAATAGGGACGCATCTTGCAGGACAAGTCCAGATGTAGCAGCTGAAGATAGCGTAGATGTAAGGATTGAATATGTTGCTGGATTGGTTCCAACTTCGTAGCGAGCAGGAAGATTTCCTGATCTCATGTACGCTTCTGACTCATTGTTAGCATTAGCAAGCCTGTGGCCGTAGATGACGTTGCCGCGCTGATCCTTGAAGCCCCAGCGGACAGCACCTGCGCCATACCATGAATAATCCATGTAGAACATCTGGATTTTGTTAAGATCAAGGGCATACCCTGACGGACCAGTGCCGTCCATCCTGTCCATATTCCACTGAGACTGAGGGAATCTTCTCTCTCGTCTAAGCGATACGGTTACGTTGCTTACGGTGGCAGTTCCTCTATACTCCGGTGAGATAGTAAGAGTAGTATCACTCTGAACTGTAGTTACCAGATAAGACATTCCACGGATGTTCAGCATGTCTCCAGGCAGTACCTGAGTTGAAAAGAACGTGCCGCTTCCAGTGATAGTCGATGATCCGACTGTGGCCGTAACAGTTCCGGAGATTTGATCAGTGCTTCTTCTTGCTACTGCATAGAGCTGCTGTCCGTCATACTCGAAGAACAAGCCGTTTTGGTCGTCAAACATTCCGAGACGAATAGTTGATCCGCTCCAGTTGTAAGGTCCAACCTGAAGAGGAAATCCTGGTGCAGTAGCGTTTGCTGGAGCTGTTCTTGTGATGTAAGTGAATGTCGTCGGGCTTGGTGTAGACGCTACAGAAAACACTCCGTTATATGCAACGTCAGTAGATCCCCCAACGACAACCCTAGCGTTAGGAAGCAGGTTGTGAGGAAATGCGGTAGTTACAGTAGCAGTCGTGCCAGAAGACGTAATGGAGTTGACATTGAAAAGAGGCTTCAACATCGTTCCAGTAGAGAACTGAACACCCTTACCTGACTGGTACCGGAAGTATCTACGAGTCTGGCGAATCAGCTGATTACCAGCTGAAGGTGTAGACCCGACAGTGAAGTTGACTCCACCATCAAACGGTCTGTGGACATTTTGCGCCAGAGACCTGGAGTAAAGAGTTCTATATGTAGAAAGGGCAGCGGGGGTGATGTTTCCACCAGTTGGAGCATTTAGGACGTTAATAGTAAACGTATTGACAGTGGGGACCGTTGCAATTACCCAGTTGCCATTCGGAGGGTTGGTAGTAGCGGTAGTTCCTATGATAGACACGAAGTTGCCAGCGTACAGACCGTGAGGAGCAAGAGTAGTAACTGTAACAACAGGGACAGTTATTGTTGCTGCTGACAATGCAACTGATGGAGCAACGTTTACTACGAACTGAGTGTCGCTGAGAACCTGAGTCACGAAGGTTCCAGCAGCAAATGTTCCCGTACCTCCAGATATAGTCGGAAGAGCTCCAACGGCAAGACCAAATGTGCTGACTACTGTGACAGTAGTTCCACTTGATGAAGCACCTGTCATTGTAAGAGTGCTAGCAACAAAAGCTGTGTTAGCTGTCAGAGATACGCCAATTCCGCATCTGGTTGCACCATCCCCAGACTCAACTGAGCCAGAGTAGAACGTTCCTACATATCCAAATGTCTTAGTAGCGTCAAAGAACGAAGTGTTTGCTGCGAGGGGCACCGGAGAAGTGAAAGTAAAAGACGCTGATGCTGATGTCTCTACTGTAAACCATCCATTTAGAGCAGAGTTCGTGTTTCCTTGAAGAAATATTGGAGTTCCAACGGGAACAGTTCCGCTTGTGTGAGCGACTGTGACAGTTCTTGTTGGGTTTCCAGCTGCGGTTGAGACGTTTGTGATAGCTCCGAAAGATCCACCAGTAGCACCGAATGGCGTAGTTACGTCAAAGTAAGCAAATGGACGGTTTCCTACAAGGGAAAGACTTTCCCATTTGGTCGGCTGGGTGCCGTACTCGAAGTCGGTGTCAATAAGGGACTGAGGAGAGGAAGTCCTGAACTTGGATACAGGATCAACATAAGACTCGGCTGGAAGAAATGTATCGTCAGCTTCTTCGGTGACAATCTGAAGCTTGTCGGTAACAGCCATCGCTGCAGTATTGAAATTGAGGACGATATGCGTCTGCTCAGTGCCCTGAGGAAGTGCAGTCTTGAAGAATGTCAGAACTGCAGTGCCGCCAGTGGCAGTAACGGCTCCTGTAGTGTGGGTGGGTGGGGTAGTTCCAGACGTGCCAGCAGTCGTAACAATATAGAGATTGTTGTTGAAACTGACTATCTGATTCAGGGTGTATGTCTCCTGATCAGCCCACAGAGTTCCAGGAGAATTGAACGTGTAATACTGGGTAGCAGTTAGAGCTGGATCAGAGAAGTTATAGATGACCGTATTGCTCGTCACGTTCGTGATGAGCAGAAGTCTCTCCCTAGGAATAATCTTAGGAATAGTTATAATTCTAGTTGAAGGAGTAAACGTATACGTTACTTCCTGGAGAGTCTTGCGTGCCACCTTATGCTCCTAATAATATATCTGATGCTCTAAATGGATACCTGCTTGTTGCCAGTGTAGCAACTGATGATCCAGGAATTAGCCGGATATCAGAAGAAGCCCCTAGCGGGTATAGACTAGAGAATTGAATTCTACCATTACTTAGCAATGAGAATTTTCCTATTGAGGATCCGCTAGTGCTTCCTAAGAGGCTTAGCGGAGAGAAGAACAGCGGATCATTTCCACGGGCAGATGGACCTACTATCTGACCATTGACCGAGATGAACAGCCTCAATGGATTGGTTACCGTGTAAGGAACCCCATTGAGAGTAGGTTGGTAGACGTAATCAACACCGTTGAACTGAACCGAGTCCAACTGGACAGTGGCCAATGCTGATGTTGATATCTTCTCGTCAGTTACTGCCTCGTCATTTATCTTTGCGGTAGTTACCGAGCTATTGGCTATCTTGGCCGTGGTTACAGCACTATTGGCAATGTTAGAGGTTCCAACTGCATTGGCCGTAAGAACTACATCCTGCCAGCTGGCATCTACTCCGTTTGTCCCGAGATACTTTCCTGAATTACCACTCTGATCTGGGAAGGCAAGATCCTTGCCGTCTATTGTCCACTTTCTCTGTGCAGGATTGTATGCAAGAGAACTCTCGCTTCCATCACCGGCAACAGCAATGATCTTGCTGTCACTGAAGTACTTGATAGAAGCCCCGATTGACACAACCGGGTTGGTGAGAACAGTGACCTTATCTGCATCGAAGAAAGAGCTTGACTTCTCGTATACAGCAGTGCCGATGGAGAAGATGGAGGTAAGAATTGAAGGACCAAGAGATCCAACTGAAGAGGTTACCCTGAATACGTTAGAAGTTGAAGGAACAACCAAGGAGTTTGCAAGCTTATCCGCTCCAGAGTTGTTGGTGTCTACAACCCATCTAATGGAGGTATTTGCAGATGAGTTCGTAGTGATCGATATCGATACCACTTGAAGAGTGACATCTGCCTGAGCATTTTGCTTGAATGTCAGGTTATTTCCTACTGCAATAGCGTCAAGTACCGACTTCTCACCCTTACTGAAAGTGGAAGAAGATGCAACAGTGAGATTGGTTCCGGACCAAGTAATGCTGGCAATTGTCCCACTTAGGGCGGTAATTGGAACTACGTTTACCGTTTCCACAGCGGAGGACACAGTTCCGACTGTGGTGGCCGTTGCAGTTAGATTTAGATCAGACGATACGACATCTACATCAGTGTTAAATGTAGGATTAGTAATGAGCTCTCGGAGCTGAGCCGGAAGATTTACTCTCCACCCAGAAGACGCTCCTACATATATGAAATCTACCGATCCGTTCTCGGTATTCAGAATGTAGTTCTGGCCTAATCCATCTATCAGACTGCCATTCCTATTTATGGTAATGGCGCTCGTGTCGGCAGTGCCTGACGCATCTATGACTACAACTCTGTCACCAGTAGCTGGTCCAGTTGGAAGAGTTACGGTGAAGGGTCCACTCGTACTGTCAGTAAATACAATCTGATTCAGAGTTGCCGTGTGATTGGCCGAGACGCTAGCAGTGCTGGCAAAGTTGGCCGGTCCAGTCGGACCAGTAGGGCCAGTTGGACCTGTTACTCCGAGGTCTCCGGTCCTGCTGAACTCAAGTCCGTAATTGCTACTAGAAAGTGGAAGTGCTCCCGTAACATGCGTGACTGGCACCTTGTAGTAATTTCCAGAGGAAGTTACGGCACCGGTTATTTGGAAAATATTCCGAAGCACAGCCCCAGTAGTGAAAAAGTAAATGTATCCCTTGACACTTGAGCTTGAATCATCGAATGTCTCTATGTAAGAGCTAAAGTCTGTATTGAATACAAAATCCGACTTGTTTATGTACATCTGAGTGATAGAGCCAACAGTGCCACTGTTGAATCTGAATTGCCCAGTGCCGGGATCAGAATCGGTAGTGGTGGAGGAAAATCTCCAGTAAGCCACGTCTCTAGGACCGGTTGGGCCAGTAGGCCCAGTAGATCCAGTAGGGCCAGTTACCGTGCTAGCAGCGCCAGTTGGTCCGGTAGGTCCGGTAGGTCCGGTGGGTCCGGTAGGACCAATAGGTCCAACAGGTCCGACAAATGGACCAACATTTACCCAGGAAAGAGTGTTCTGTGACCAGGCATAGAGATCAAACCCTACGATGTAGGCGTCACCTACTAGACCTGTAGGTTGAGCAGCCTGAAGCGCCGCCAGCGAAAGAAAAGAGCCAAGTACTCGTACTCCAGATCCCTGAGGACCAGTTGGTCCAGTAGGACCTGGAGTGTACGACTGAGGACCGGTTGGCCCAGTTGGGCCAACTCCAATGTATGCAAGCTCTTCCCAGGAGCCAGTTGTATAGAAATAAACTGCTCCCGTGTCAGAATCAACCCAGATATCTCCAACCTCTGGAAAACTGGGCTGATTCGAGGCATAGGTTACGTTCGATCTTCCCTCTGTCTCGTACACAGCATTAACTGAGAATGAGACAAGTGAAGTGTTGGCTAGCGCATATATCTGATCATTTTCCTGGATAGCAAACCTAAAAGTCTCGTAAGTCTGTCCAGCACCTATGCTCAAATTTGACGCTAAATACACTCTTTGTGGTTCGGAGTTATTGCTTCCCTGCGGGGATACCCACACAGAAGTAGTAGCAGCCGTAGTGCCCTTATTAGTTACGATTACTGAAGCTACAGCAGTGACATCAGAAGTGGCGACTACCGTTTGAGTATTGGCAGACGGGCTACTGGCTCCAAGTCTCTTTACAGGCATTACGTCATCTCCGACTCAGCAGTTACGTGTATTGCATGAGCTCCACCAGCAGAGGTGGCGGTGGTTCCTTGTATGGCTACGCCCTCAGTGCCGATGCTTGCTGCTATGACACTCACGGTTGGAGTCGCAGCACTCACTACGGACCAGTTGGCTGTCGCTGAGTCTGGGGCAAAAGTAGTGATATTTGGAGTGTCTCTCATTGTCACAGGGAACTTTAGATTTGCTACGAATGACTGGTTGGCAGCTCCAGGGGTTCCATACAACGCTCCGCTAAAGCTCCCAGTATTCTGCGCTGGAGCCACTGCCTGAGAGAACGTCTTATAATAGTATCTTTGGCAATCTCTTAATACTTGAGAATATGGCCTGAACTCAAAGGCAGATGGAGAAGTTCCTATCTCCAGCTGAACTCCTGTTATCTGCCAGTAATTTCCCAATGTTTCTGCTACGTTGACCTGATTCTGGTACCCCAATGAGGAACTGTCTACCCATGTGGTAGGAACTGCTATTGCTATCTCTGAATCTGTTGCCGCAAGAGTAAACAGCAGTCTCAAGCCTAAAGAAGATCCACTAGCAGTTATTGGAGATGTTGTCTCTGGTCCAATGACCAAAATATACCTAGTCCATGTATCAGCGTTTGCTACCGTGTACTGAACCATGAAATCAGTTAATGGACTGCCTACAGTTGAGATTCTCGCAGTGTACGTTCCCGTGACATTGCTCTTTGCCCAGAAAGATAGGGTCAATGACTCTGCGGATGCAGTGCCCTTTTTAATTCTTGCAACATCTTGAGCTTCTATCGATTGATACACCTGACAACTAGATACTGAAGACTGAGCTCCAGGTGAAGTAACAGTCATTTTCAAGCTTTGCGAAAATCCCTGTCCAGAAGGTACGTCAGTATCCTGACTACTCGTCCATGTAGCCCAAGATCCTGCAGTGGATATTACCCATCTATCAATAGCCCGTGTACTTGCTCCGGAAACTATATTTGCTGCGGAAGTAGTCTTTTGCGCTACTCGCATGCCACCATTGATCAAAAGATTTCTGTTGCTTATTCCGCCAGGACCAGTCGGCCCTGCAACAGTAGAAGCAGCACCCGTTGGACCAGTAGGGCCAGTGGCTCCAGTAGGTCCAGTTACTGTACTTGGCGGGCCAGTAGGCCCAGTTGGACCAAGTGGACCTGTTGGACCTGTTGGCCCACCAGAAGGGCCAGTTGGCCCAGTAGGTCCAGTTGGCCCGGTAACACTTGGTCCTGTAGCTCCTGCAATTCCAGCTGCACCCGTTGGACCAGTTGGACCTGTAGGACCGATTGGTCCAGTGGGTCCACCCGAGGGACCAGTAGGTCCCGTGGCACCTGTTGGTCCGGTAGCTATTGGTCCAGTTGCTCCGGTTGCACCTGTAGGTCCTATTGGACCAGCTGGACCGGTAGGACCTGTTGGGCCTCCAGAAGGACCAGTTGGCCCTGTAGCTCCGAGTTGAATCCAGGTACTTGCACCGCGAACTTCAATTGTGTCGTATTCTGTATTGAAGCGTGCATAACCAACTTCGGCATCCGGTCTTCTCTGAGCTGTAGTTCCCTTATCAAGATAAAGAGTATTAACAAGTCCTCTTATAGTCTTGTTCGTAAATGTCTGCGTTGAGTCTCCTGGACCAACAACATCATCCTGAAGTATTCCATTAAGGAAGAAACCACAACCAGCGGTAGTAGACCTGCAATAGATTGAATCACCAGAGTTTACTGGAAATCTGAAAGTTTCAAATGAGCTTCCATAGCCCAACGTAACGTTTGAGCACACGTAGATAAACTGAGAATCAAGGCTTGCTCCAGAAGGAGCTACGTATATAGCCACTCTTGGGATAGGATTATCAGTAGCCAGTAGATTTACAGCAACAACTGACACCAAATAGCTATTACTGACTGTAGCTAAAAGTGTAGCGTTGTTAGCTAATGGCCTAGTGAACCCAAGCCTCGTGATTGCCACAATTTTCTCCTACGCCTGAGCTTCTTTCCAGGATATTCTAGCTGAAGATAGCGTTGAGTTTCCTGTAAGTCTTGCCACAGCAATAGTGACAATGTCTGGACCATCTGGGAAAACGCTGCTTCCTCCAAGTATTGAGTTAGATAGCTCAAAGAGTTCAGTAACATCCACTGTCGTGGTTGCCTCGTTTCCTCCGCTACCTCCAGCCCTGAAGTTGTAGACCTGAATTCCTCCGGAAACTGTGTCGTTTGAGGTGTGCTCAACTACTTGAACTAGAGAAGGGGAAGTTACTCCAACAAAATTAAGATTGTTAAGTCTTGCATTGAGGAGCAGCTTTACATCGACCAGCTGAGTGGTTGCCACACCAATTTCCAGAAGTCTCAACTGCATTCGGTTGATGACATCTCTCTCGCCAAGTCCTCCTGTAAGTCCTTCTGACACAGATGGACTTAGTCTTAGTGATAGAAGCGGCTGATAGCTAGGACCAGAAGTGTTGTTTAGAGTTCCTGACGGGGCTATTACGTATGTAGCTTGAGTATTTCCTACTGATGTCAGGTTTATTGGATTCTTCAGAGCAGTTCCGGCAGTAGCAGTAGAGTTTATATTTGATGACCCATTAGTGTTGACAAATTGATACGTGAATGGGCTTACAGTAGTGACAGCAGTAACTCTTGCTGCTCCTCCAACAGCCAGCTGAACAGTGGCTGGCTGAGTATTGACATTGGTCAGTACCAAGTCTCCTACAACAAATCCATGAGCTGCTGCCGTGGTTACTGTTACTACGTTTGCACTCTTGGAAATATTAGTTATTGTAGCTGGAGTTGCAGTTGCATCTGCCTGTCGTGGGAAGAGTGCAAGAAGATTGGCAGTAATAGCCACTACTGAGTAGATTGAGTCGTTAGTTAGGTTTGACTGAGTGTATACACCAGCGATTTGCTCTGTAGCTGGGTTGTCAGTATTAACCTGAGCAAGTCCTCCAGATCCAATTCCTCTGAACTGAACCAGATCTCCAGTACTGAATCCGTGAGAAGGAATGCTCAAGAAATCGGTAGTAGTGCTTATCTGGCTAGTACCAAAGGTCTTGGCAGTAGTCCCTCCAATATTCAGGCTCTGACTTGCCTTAGTAAACAGATAGGCTCTGTCGTCATCAAACTTTCCATCCATTATTACAGAAGTTCCCCAGTGAAATAGTCCAGGAATGTATGTAGGATTATCAAAAGTGGTAACTTCGTATCTTGCTGGAAGGTTTCCTGATCGGAAGTAAGACTCGTACTTTTGATTATTATGTACGAATTCATGAACGTACTGAACTTGACCTTCTGTGGTTTTAAATCCGAAGCGAATCTTTCCAGCTCCGTACCATGAATAATCCATATAGGCCATCTGAATCTTGGAAAGATCAAGATTGTAACCAGTTGGACCTGTACCGTCGCATGGATCGATATTCCAATTTTCCTGAGGAACTCTTGTGTCTTCAGTAAGAGTTGCAATCATTCCAGTTCTTGCTGGAGTAAATGAATGCGGAGATCCTGTGCCAGTACTAGTGATGATGACATTCTGTGCAGATGTTGGTGATCCCTTTAACCTGAAGTTATTGCTATCTACAACATCAACATAGTAAGTCTTTCCGCTGACCAAGCCTCCAATAGCGCTTCCGTCAATGGAGTTGTATACAACTGGAAGATTTTGAGTAAATCCGTGCTGAAGTATATTGAATAGATTTGTAGTAGAAGTCGGCAGTCCTCCGGAAAGAACTGCCACTCTGACAACCCCAGTAGTTCCGTTTCCTGGTACGAATTCCTTTTCTATTCCAGAAGCTCCCTTGAACTCTGGGCGAACCGAAATTCGAGTATCGCTTGTTACTTCGGTTACCTTGTAGCTCTGCCCTCTGAGAATTATGTAATCCCCAGAAGAAAGTTGAGTGGTGAATGAAGTATTAGTTCCAAAGACAAACTCAGAACCCTGCAGAGCGGCACATGTTCCAGCGATCTGCTGAGTAGAGGATCTTCTTACACAGTAGATTTTCTGACCATCAAACTCGAAGAACATTCCGTTCTGGAAGTCGAACATTCCAGCGCGAAGAGCTCCATTTGTCCACGCAGTTACGTGGAGTCTTGGGTATCCATACGCCTTGGTCTCAACTATTGTTCCAGCAGTGATAAATGTAAAGTTATACGCATCTATAACTGTTACTTGGAATGTTCCGTTATATACAGTGCTAGTCACTCCTTGGGAGTCAACTGCATCGTCAATACGGCAGAACAGTCCATTTTGAAGACCATGAGGTCTACGAGTTCGAGCCGTAATAGTCTGTGAGTTGCCAACTCTTGTCATGCTTTCAATGTCAATGGAAGGCTTAAAATTCATACCAGCAGATGTCTGAATGCCCTTACCAGACTGGTAGCGGAAGTACTTTCTGGTCTGACGAACTATTTGACCATTCCACGTACCGAGTCCCGTTGACATCTCAACTCCACCGTCAAACGGCCTATGCAGGGAGTAGCCTTGTGGACGTACATAAACGAATGTTGGATATGAGTAGTTAATTGCAGTAAACGCTGATGAGTATGTCCTGTTGACCGTAATCTGAGTGTCAGATCCGATAGCGGTGATCTTTCTGACAATTGGCGAGGCGGGAATTACCTTAGTCAGCCTATGAGCAAACCCTGATCCAGCGTTGAGAATGTCAACAACATTTGTGTTTGCATTCGCGTCAGCGAGAGTATTGAACAGTCTGATGGTGTTGCTGGTAACGGGAGTAAGAGTTCCTGTAACTCCAACAGGAGCCACTGATCCAGAGGTAGAAGAGTAGACAACTACCGAAGTAGTGCTAGGAACATTAACTACAGTGAATGTCCCATTGAATAGCTCTGGGTTTGCTCCGGTCATTGCTGAAACTGTTATTACGTTTCCTGGCAACAAGTTATGCGCTGAGGAAGTAGTAAACGTAATTACGTTTCCTGTTCTCTCTCTGTTGGTAATGCTTGAGATAGTCGTATTTGGAATAGATCGAACAAAGTAGTAGTAACCATCGATAAGCGGAGTTGGTGCAGTTCCAGCAACACCGACTCTTGTTGAAATTCCAGATGTCTGATTTTCCGTAGCAAGAGTCAAGCTGTTGGTAGCAGTGTAAGTGAATGTAGTGCTGCTAGGTACTGTAGCTATAGTAAACGTACCGTTGAAATCGGCGGCAGATGCAGAGCTAAGTCCACTAATAGTCACTGTTTCGAGAGCGTTGTATCCGTGAGCCTCAGCGGTGGTTATAGTTCTTGTTGTACCAGACGATGCAATTTGATAGATGTTTCTCCTAGGACCGCCGGATCCAGGAGAGTAGATAATGCTCTCACCGGTTGTCAGTCCGTGATTTGGAACTGTTATTTCATCTGTTGAGGTGTTTATGCCAGCAGACTGGAAGAACGAAATTTGCTCCGTGTCTGGTGGGAATAGTCGGAATTCATCTCCAACCTTGAGAATCTTAGAGAACTGAGTTCCTGATCCATTCACGAGAACAGAGCCAACAGTAGTCGATACTGTGCCGGTTCCAGTTACTCGTCCATTAATCTGGGAGCTGGTAAGAGTGTGCGTACCACCCGCACCGAACGTAGTTATTGACACCGGGGTGCCTGCGTCAGCGCTGTCGGCAGTTGACGCCAGTCTTAGATGATCCTTGTTTATGACAATAACGTAGTAAACAGTGCTGTTGGTAAGACCGCCTAGAGAAGTACCACCACCATTTGAGTATGTGACAGGTGTTCCAGTAAGGAATCCGTGATTAGTGATCTTTATATAGTTCTGGTCAATGCTCAGATTTGTTCTTGGGTTGAATGTCTTAGTGATTGTAGGAACAGAACCACTAGCAGTTACATTAAAAGTGGTAGGTGTAGGAACAGCTGAAATGGTATAAGTACCGTCAGGTGTCCTAATCAGGGACCTAAGCCTATGACGGCCAACTGGAGTAGTAGCAGTAGTAAGATCTATTGCTGTGCCAGCTGTTGCATTTGCACTTGATGTAGCCAGCTTAATGGTGTTTCCGTCTACAGGTATTACGTAATATGGAGTTCCTGAAGACAGAGGACTTATGGCTGTCTGTCCAGCTGTGTCGTACTCTACGAGCTCTCCAGCAGTAAATCCGTGAGCGGGAATAGTAATACTGTTTTCTGCGTAGTCAATTGACGTAGTAACAATTTGATGAGATCCAATACCAACGCCAGTAATGTCCACTATCGTTGACTGACTTATAGTTTTAGTGCTAGATAGTTTTATTGTGTTGGCATCTGCTACAGACACATAATAAGTGTTTTGATTTCTTAATCCTGGAATCAAGGTGTCTATGAAAAACTCTCCAACTTGACCAGATGCAGTGACTTCAGATATCGACAGCGCACCAGCTGTAGTGGTTGTAGTTGGAACAGTATTCAAAGTAGCAGTTACACCAGAAACACTAGCGTCAGCAACAACATCCAATGTAACGTTTGCTGTTACTGAGAGAGAAGAAACGTTGTTTGGATCGTTTACGAAATACGTAACTCTGTTAGTGTCTGGTACGGCTGAAACAATAAAAGTTCCAGTGAACACACTAGAATCAGGACCAGTCATCCCAGAAACAGTTATTGTATTGCCAGGTTGAATATTATTTCCGTGACCACCACTGATGGTTAGTTCACAAAAAACTCCGGTCTTAAGACGACTAGAGACAGTAAATGTTGTCACTCCAGCAGTCTGTGGTCGTGTGACAGTGAACTGGGTCGATGACGGTGTTGACGCAACTACGTAAGTTCCATTAAATATGGAAGCTTGATTACCAGTAAACCCAGTTAAAGTTACTGTTGATCCTGCGGCAAGCTGATGCTCAAACTGGGAAGTGTATGAAGCTACTGTATTCGACACCAGTTGACGATTTGTGATGTTTCTAGTGAACGTAGGGATTGTGTATCTGATCTGATTTACGGCGGTGGCCGTTCCTCCGACAGTTTCAACTGATCTAGTAGTGTTTACAGCAGAATTAAAGGTAATTCTGGTGCTTGTTGGAACTCCGGTAATAACGTAATCACCATTGAATTCCTCGGGGAATGTTCCACCAATGTTGGTAATTCTTATAGTTTCGCCAACAAGGAGATCATGAGCAGCGGTAAATGTAATGTCTGCTACTGCTCCAGTTTTGAATCTTGACTGAATTGTGTAAGCAGGAACCGAAGACACAGTCTGAGCCCTGGATAGAAGACCAGTTACGGTTTCTAATGGCTGAGATAGCGAAGTTGCGGCTGTCCCGTCGTGACGAGTAGTGAGAGTAATCTGAGTTGCACTTGGGGCTGTGGCTACAATCCAGTCGCCTATGTAGTCACTGGCATTGTCGCCAGTAATGCTGATAATTCTGATTCTGCTGTTGGCAGATAGATAATGAGGATTATCAGTGTTAATAGTCCTTGTAGTTCCAGAACTGGATCTGCTAATGATATTAACGTCTCCGTCCCAGAATCCGGTGTCTGATCCGCTAACTCCCTCTAGGTAGAACAGATTTGAAGCCACTAGATTATGCGGAACGCTGCAGTTAATGCGAGCTGATGTGTTTGAGGTAATGCTCTTATTGAGAAGAGCCTTAGAGCTTGGAGTAGCAGTAAATCGTACTGTCGTAGTAGACGGGATAGAGACAACTTGATAAGACCCATTGAAGACATCCTGATTGTTTCCAGTCAGGTTAGTCAGCCTGAATCTATCCCCAACAAGCAACCCGTGGTTGAGTCCAGTAGTAATTTCCCCTACTGTTCTCCCAAGTAGTTGCCTATTAGTAGTTGCAATGGAGGTAGCCGACACTCGTCCAGTTGCTGTTTCTGCTGTTGGAATGTTCAAGTTGGACGCAGTAGGCATTAGATAAGTAAATGTGGTGCTACTGGGAGTGCTTGTAATAACTATTTCTCTAGTAGCAGTAGCTGTGCCTGATGGGGTAGTAGTAGCAATAGTGATACTGGGGTCTCTGTTGACTGCGTTTGTAGGGTCCTGATAAGCACCTGTATACGTAAACGTATTACTGTTTGTAACAGTAATTGTGTAAGTACCGTTGAAGTAGCGAGTAAGTTCTGAATTCGAATGCACAATACTGATAGTTACGATTGCGTTAGAATTAAACTGATGTGGGTCCGCAGTGACAATAGTTCTTGTCGTACCAGATGAGGCAAAACTTCTTATTGCCACTGGACGAGTATTCTCAACGAACTCGTAGTCTGCTCTTCTAGTAAGAGTAGGAGTTCCAGTTACGTTTTCAGTTGTAAATGTAATCGACTCTTCAGCGGTAAATGTAAGAGTGTTTCCAGATGCAGTGGCAACAATGTAGGTTCCATTGAACTGCCCGCCTCTAGTGCTTGTTCCAGGGGCTCCAGTAAACCCAGCAATAGTTATGTAGTTTCCGGCAACTAGACCGTGAGCCGCAGAGGTGTTTACCGTTCTGGTAGTAGTTGAGCTGGAGATCTGGGTTATCGTGAATACTGAATTGGCGGTATTCGGTCTAGTGAAAGCATCAAAAGAAATTCTCTGATTAGTTATAAATCCGTGAGCTGTGGCGGTGGTAACAGTTCTCTGATTTGTCGGAGTCTGCTGGGCAGTAATACTGGTAATAGCAAAATCTCTGGACTTCTGGTATCGAACAGTTTGACCTGACACGTAGCCGTGACTCGGAATGTAGATAGAGTCCTCAAGCTCGTTCAGCACCGTGAAGATAAAGCTGTGATTTGTCCCCGTTCCTGGAGCAGTAATATCCAGGGTTGGACCATCCAAAGACTGGCTCAGTGTAAATCGATTAGCGTCCAGTACCGACTTTACGTAGTAAGTTGCATTATTCTGCAGTGGAGTGATGCTTGTACCTCCACCATTGCTGTATCGAACTGGCTGATTGACCAAGAACGAGTGATTAGAAATGGTAAAGGAGTCCGCAGAGGTATTGACAATAGCCGGTCTGAATCCTTCTGCAGTGGTATTGGAAGGAGTAGTCAGGTTGATTGTAGTAAAGCTAGGATCTGGAGTAGTGCTCAGTCTAAACGTGTAGTCATTTACCGTGTCTGCATAGTAGACAGTGGTGGAATTCAAAGAGCTAGCCGCCGTACCAGTAAAGAAGTAATTGATCGGCTGTCCACTGAAGAATCCATGACCGTTAACTAGGTTGATTGTCTCGTTCACTGAATCAAGTGTGATCGGAACGAATGAATGGAATGAAGTTCCGGCTGGGGTTACTGAAATTACATCAGTATTGTTATTAGCACTCAGAGCATTGGGATGAAGAGTAAATCCAAACACTGACGACTCAATGAGAGTTACTGTGACTGAGCCTTCTGCTGCTCCTGTGTTGTACTGGTTGAGATTGGTTATTGCAACACCATTAAATGTGCTTGAGCCGTTGAACTGCCCAGTTGAAGTAGCGACATTTGTTGCTGTAGCAAAGATGAATGATCCACCGCCACCACCACGAGCATTTGCTACTGCGGTGTTTGCCGCACCACCGCTGTATCCTCCAGCTCCTCCAGAAGTTGGAGTTGTCCCGTCAGAGGCTCCACCTCCACCAAATCCACCACTACCGGAAGATGTATTAGGTGTTAGTCCACCTACTAGACCATTATTGAAACCACCACCACCAGGAGAGTTTGGAGCACCTGTGGCAGCTGCTCCAGCGGACACGAATCCACCACCGCTACCGCCTGATACGTTTGCTGAAGCTCCAGCTCCTGCATCTCCACCTACAACAGAGGTAGTTGATGTTCCACCTCGTGTAGTAAGTACCGCATTCAAACCGTTATTAGTTCCAGATGACGCTGATCCTCCACCAGCAACAAACAGCGGTACGTTTCCAGTTTTTCTAACTACAAAAGACGCACCAGAAGATCCTGGCGAAACAAAGTTTGCAGTTGGAAGCTCGCCTCTCTGACCGACAGCAATAGTTATTATTTCACCTCTTGTGAGACGAACCCTCCCTTTGACAATGGCACCTCCGCCACCTAGTGCCGATCCTTGACGACCTGGAGCTCCTCTAACAGTGAACTCATACGTTCCATCCTCTGGAACAGTCCAATCCTGATACCCCTGAAAAGTTCCCTGACTAAGGTATGTGTTAGCCCATGTAGCTCCAGCAGCTACATAAGCTGTCCTAAGCTGAGAGATAGTTGGTCCAACTCTTCCTGTAACCCCAGCGCTTGTAAAGTCCAAAGTATTGAACTCGTATAGAGAAGATCCACCTAAGCCAGTAAGAAGATTTCTTACGTAATAGGTACTTCCAGAGGTAAGTCCAGTAATAGGAGTTCCATTAGTTACGTATCTAACAGCCTGCCTGTCATTGAACTTAACCGAAGATATATTGAAGTTGTTCTGATAAACGAACGGAAAATTGAGAGTTATGGCTCCAGCAGTGAATCCGGTTAAAGTAATTGCAGATCCACCGGATGTGTTAGAGAACTGGATACTAAATGGAGATGTCTCTCCAGCACCAAGGGTATTCAAAAAATAGACAGTGTCATTGTTTACACCGGTAAGCGCTCCTGACGGCTCACGAAGAACCCAGGCAGAATCATCAGTAATCTGAGTAGGAAATGCAGTGCCAGAGTCGCGATTGGCAAAGTAAATATAGCTCTCGTCAATATTGACGTTGAGCTTTTGGAGAGTGTGAGTGCCTGCTGCACCTACGGCAGTGATATTAATAGGCATTCTTATTTACTCCTCTTTGCCTCTCTAGTTATTGCTATCTAACAAATACTGCTAGTCCAGTGAATGTTCTATTGCTCGTTCCACCAGAAGTTGTGGACGGGCCATGCCAGTTTCCATGAGCACGCCACTGAGAATTGGAGTTATACGTAAATCCAATTCCACCACCCCACCTGCTAGCTGCGGGGGCACCGCTAGTTCCTATGCCAATCATTGCCACACCGTTTCCAGTACTTCCTCCGGAGGTGTCAGTGCTGAATCCTCCGGTAATGAACTGTCCTGGATTGCTGTAGTTATTCGCCCTATCTGCAAGGATCTTGAATCCATAGACAACAGGAGTCTGTACTGCAAGCTGAGTCACTGATGCAACTGTCTGCAATCTGATAAGCCAGGAGTACTGATCGGTAGTAACGCTTGGGAACAGCCAAGAATCTCCGTATGTAGATACTGAAGTGGCTCCAGTAACCGCTCTCATGTTTGCAATAGTGCTGCTATGTCTCCAGCCAATTCTACTAGATGTGGCGTTTATGGATACGACCATAACGTCATTGAATGGCAGCCTGTAGAAGAGAGGGCTGAAGGAATCGACATCATTGAAATTGGCGTTATTAGATGCAGTAAACAAAGTTGCAAACTGAGCGTCTGTGTTCCAAGCCCATCCATCCCAGTGAGGCCCAAAGGTGACTCCAGCTCCCGTGGAACTGATGTTTGCAGTGGCAGTTGGAAGCGAGTTTGTCTGAAGAGTTCCACTGGAAATCTTCATTAACTGCATCCAGTTCCCGCTCTCAAGCGAGAAATTGCACCATGTTAGGTATGCAGTAGAAGATCCTGATGGCTTGATCCAGTAAGCACCGTCTCCAGCTGTCGGATTTACTATCTTTATTGCCGCAGCGCTAGTAGCTGCTCTCGCCTCGGTGCTTCCGTCAAGAAGAAATCCTCTAGTTCTGGTAAGAGAAATATGTTTGTTGTCATAAACTCTTTCAACAAAGTAATGATCAAATGTTTCCGCTAGAGTGGCAGTAGTAAATCTTCCATTTGTTGGGTATCTGTACCGAACCATGTCGGCTTCCTGGAAGTTGTGTCCAGGTACGGCGATTACATCCCTATCAAGAGATACAGAAATCGTCCTGAATGTCTGAGTGCCGCTTCCCCCGGTAATATTCAGGATATTGCTGACGTTTACCAGAGTCGGATTGTCAATTATGTTGATCTGACTTCCAGATGCGTTGACAGCAGAGACCCAATAAGTCGTGTTGTTTGTGAGACCGCTAGCTGCAGATCCAGTCGTGTTGTATAGAATCATCTGTCCTTGCGACCATCCGGTGGGCGCAGTAAAGGTAATAATTCCTGAAGCCCCGGCGTAAGACTGGACAGTGAATGTTTGACTTTCTGAATTATCTCCGTCAAACTCGAACTGAGTGTCGGCAAAAAGATTTACTGAAATCTGGTTAATAGTGTCAAGATTGCTTCCGGCAAAAGTCACTGCAAGATCTGCAAGTTGAATAGTTCCGGTGATGTTTGATGTCAGATCTATTACGTCTCCATCAGGAGTAGCACTCATCTGAAATGTGGATGATGAGGTTCCAAGGCCAGCCGTGCTCTTGAGATACACGACTCCTCTTGGATTAGTGGCAAAGTAGCCATCAACGGCAGTGAAATTGTACTGAAGTGGAGTTCCTAGCGATCTTCCAAAAAAGTTCTCGTTATTTGTCTGATGCAGGACAGTTATCGTGTCGCCAGTGGTATCTACAGCTGTGACAGTGCTTCCCACCGCCGCTGCAGTATTGGACGCTGCTCTATTCGACAGATTCGCTGTAAGTGAGGCAACAGTGTTCGATCCGTCAAAGGTACGAGCTGAGGCACTATTAGAAGAGTCAAAAGACTTTGACTCGGTGTTTGTTGAGTCAAATTCAAGGGTGATGGAAGAGTTCAAGTTTAGAAAATAAAATGGCGTATTGACGCCAAAGCCGTGAGGAGTATCTGTTCTCACAGTAAGAGTTGAAGTAGCCAGTGCATTTGTAGTGATACCGCCAGAGTCAGAAATTCTGATCTGCGACCCCTGAAAAAACTCTCCAGTGATAATTGAGCTGTAAAGATCCTCAATGCTTGAGGTCTGGGATTGAGTCTCCCTAGCCAAGTACGTGAACGTTCTTGCAGATGGCACAGAGTTAATAATGTAAGAACCATCTGCTGTAAGAGACTTAGTGCCACTGACGCTAATTGGAGTTCCAGCTGCAAGACCGTGATCTTG